>PVML01017270.1_pt1 | contig 201719 bp, 172 predicted proteins | sample 1853371 | NCBI WGS metagenome assembly PVML01 (sample SAMN08533508, study PRJNA380276) | Human gut metagenome, whole genome shotgun sequencing project. | isolation source: participant 1, chromium library | host: Homo sapiens | collected 2017
AATCAATGTCATTTAGATAAGGTTTTTTATGATGAAAACAGTATATCATATGCGTTCATGCATTGAAAATACTGTTCAGTTAAGAAATGCTGTATTTTTTTGGTACACTAATGCGTAGAAAGCAGGTGTATGATGAGTTCAAATCATTTTTTTGTGTATGACAAAAAGACAGATTGCATATCTGCCTCATAACGCAGTATAATGGTAACGAGATTTATGCAACTCGATACATGAAATCCCTATTTCTCTTTGGACGGAGGTGGATAGGATATTTTCGATTGTACCTGACAGATGTCAGATACTTTTGTATGAGAAGCAAGGCCAACCAGAAGCGCCTGCACGACCTGTCAGTGATGCAGAGCCGGGCGGACGCACAGGAAAGCGAAGTCCGCACCTTTATCAAGGAAATCCGGCGCTATGCTGCCATTGAGAAACTGGACGAGGTAGTATTGAACCGGCTGATCAGCAAGATCCTGATCGGCGAGGTCAAGAAGGTGGACGGTCAGAAGGTGCAGAAAGTCAGGATCGTTTATAACTTTGTCGGGGAAATCCCGGAGATTGCAGCGTAAAAAGTAACTCTCCATCTCTCAGATATTGTGAGGGATGGGGAGTTATTTTTTCAAATATAGTTCAACGGCATCTTAATTATTGATACTCTTTTCTCTGCCTGCCAAGTATCCTAACACCGTCAATAGATTTTCTAATCAAGCAGTTACATTTAAAAGGAACGGAAAAAATACTTGATCTTGCATGTGGATTTGGTCGGCACTCACTGGAGTTTGCCAGACGTGGGTATGATGTTACCGGTATTGATATTACACCGGCGTACATAGATTATGCAAACGAGCAGGCAAAAAAAGAAAATTTGAATGCAAAGTTCATTTGTCAGGACATTCGCACGATCACATTTGATAAGGAATTTGATGTTGTGCTGAATATGGCGGATGGAGCAATAGGATATCTTGAAGACGATGGGGAAAATCATAAGATTTTTTTTGTCATTGCGAAAGCATTAAAAAATGGTGGAAAGCACTTTATGGATATCATGAATGGAAGCTATGCCCAAACACATTTCCCTTGCAAGTTATGGGATGCAGGAGAAAAGGGACTTACATTATCTGCTTTTGAATGGGAGAAGGATAGAAAAACGCTGATATATGGGCAGGTAGACTATATGTATGGAGAAGCACTTTATAAGCCTGAAATGAAAGAAGGAAATCCTATAAGGTTATATAGTTTGGATGAAATCACGGAGATATTCGGTAAATTAGGACTTCGTATTTGTAACAGCTTTGCTGATTTCAGTGGAAAGCCGAGTTCTGATAATGATATTCAATTGATGGTTTATTCCATACGAGAATAAAAATAGAGTAGACGAATTATTTAGCAATCTTCATCAAATCTTTATTTTTTTCTGTTAGGTTATATTTCAGTAAGAAATGAAATATGGAAGGAAGGATAGTAAAGATGGAAATGATGTTGCAGACACAAAATTTGTGTAAATATTTTAGAAAGCAGAAAGCGGTAAATAATGTTTCACTTAATATAGAAAAGAAACAGATTTATGGACTGCTTGGACCGAATGGTGCGGGAAAATCTACCACATTGAAAATGTTGACTGGTATGATGAAACCAACTGCAGGAAAGATTTACTTTGATGGAAAACTTTTGGATAGGAAAGATTTATCAAAAATAGGAGCGTTAATTGAAAATCCGCCTATTTATGAAAATCTTTCCGCCAGAGAGAATTTGAAGGTAAGACAATTATTGCTTGGTACAGATGAAAACAGAATTGATGAGGTCTTGCAGATTGTATCACTTACAAACACCGGAAAGAAGAAAGCAGGACAGTTTTCTTTGGGGATGAAGCAAAGACTAGGCATTGCAATGGCATTGCTTGGAGAACCGGAACTTTTGATATTGGATGAACCTACGAATGGATTAGATCCAATAGGCATCGAGGAATTACGAGAGCTGATCCGGTCTTTTCCGGAACAGGGAATCACTGTAATTCTCTCCAGTCATATTCTCTCAGAGGTACAGTTACTTGCAGATAAAGTCGGGATTATTTCAGGTGGAATCTTAGGATACGAAGGAGCATTAAAGCAGGGAGATAATCTTGAAGATTTGTTTATGAATGTGGTAAGAAAAAACCAGAAAGCAGGTGAAATCCATGGTTAATATTATAAAAGCAGAACATCAAAAAGCCAAAAGAACCATGCGAAAAAAGTTTATCTGGGGATTTCCTCTTCTTACATTTGTCATGGCATTTATATTTACTCTTGGGATGACAAATGCTTATGCAGAAAGTGTTTGGAACTGGTGGTATACACTTTTGCTGCCGGGGATGATTGCTCTATTTTGTTATCTTTCTGTGGCGCAGGAGAAAAAGATAAAATACTATCATTTAATGACTATTCCCACAGACAGAAGAAAATTGTTGCTGGGGAAAATTATTTATATTGGGTACATGATTTTGTTTTCTAATGTGATTGTGTTTGCAGGAGCAACGCTTGGAGGCTTTCTTCTAACGACACATGTTCCAGTGAAAGGAGCGTTGATTGCAGTATTGTTTCTGACGGTTTCTGAGTTATGGGAGATTCCGGTAGCTTTATTTTTAAGTGAACGATTTGGAATGATTGTAAACCTGTTCGTCTGCCTATTTATTACCGTCAGCGGTGTGGTAATATCACAAACCAGAATCTGGTATGTACTTGTTTCTGCAATCCCTATGCGAATGATGTGCCCGTTGCTTCATGTTTTACCAAATGGACTTGCCGCAGAAGCAGGGAATCCTCTTTTGGATACGGGAGTCATTGTTCCGGGAATGTGTCTCTCAATCATCTGGTTTGTTTTTGTAACGGTTCTGTTTTTGAAATGGTTTGAGAGAAGAGAGGTGAAATAAGATGATTGGAAGATCTCTTAATGCAGACTTGCGAAAGATGAAAGGAACATCTGTGATTCTGGCACACTTACTGATTCCGATTATAACCAGCGTTATATTTTTAATATATTACTTTTTTTCACCATGGAATGAAAATATGAAAGTGATTGCATTTTATCAGGCAATAGGAGCAGGACTTCCGGTACTTATTGGAATTTTTACAGCAAGTGTGATGGAACAGGAACAAAATGCAGGTGATTTTCAAAATCTGTTGTCTTTACCGGATAAACCTGCAGCATTTTTATCGAAACTGTTGATGCTACTGGTTTTGTGTCTGTGCTCTATCCTATTGACAGCAATCACATTCGGAATTGGATTTGGAAGAATCGCATCAAGCGATATCGAAATCATGAAAGGATGTATATTTGCAGCATTGCTGCTGTGGGGAAGCAGTGTTCCACTTTATCTGTGGCAGCTGATTCTGGCTTTTCAGTTTGGAAAAGGGGTATCCATTGGAGCAGGGATTATATCAGGACTAATTAGTGCATTGATGCTTACCGGACTTGGAGATTATGTGTGGAAATATGTATTTGTCTGCTGGACGGGTAGAGTACCATATACTTATCTGCAATCTGTATTGGGAGAAACTAGTGTAGGTGAATGGTTGTCATTCATACCAGGTTGCTTAATATTTACAGGGATTAGTATGGTATACTATTTTTGGTGGGTAAACCACTGGGAAGGAAACAGAATATCGGAATAGAATCGAGGGAAACTATGGCAAAAATACTGGCAGTTGATGATGAACCGGCAATTTTGGAAATGATAGAAAGCATTTTGAATAAGGATGGACATCTGGTTACCAAAGTAAGTAATCCACTAAAAATTAATATGGAAGAATTACATCGTTATGACCTGATTTTACTGGACATTATGATGCCTGGAATTGATGGCTTCGAATTATGCAAAAGAATCAGGGCACTTGTGGATTGTCCGATTTTGTTTCTTACGGCAAAAACGGAGGAAAACAGTCTGGTAAACGGACTTTCTTTAGGAGCAGATGATTATATTTCAAAGCCATTTGGAGTGATGGAACTTCGGGCAAGGATCAATGCACATCTTAGAAGAGAGCACAGGGAACATTCTGTCCGGATGGTTTTGGGGAGGGTCTGTATTCAAATATCTCAAAAGAAACTATTGGTTGATGATAAGGAACTTCCTCTTACGAAAGCGGAGTACGAAATCTGTGAATTTCTGGCTAAAAACAGAGGACAGGTTTTCTCGAAGGAACAGATATTGGAAGGGGTCTTTGGCTTTGACAATGAGAGTAATGACAGTACCATTATCACGCATATCAAAAATATAAGAGCAAAATTTGCGGATTATGATTATACACCGATAAAAACAGTCTGGGGGATTGGATATAAATGGGAAGAGTAAAGAGAAGCAATGCACTCAGCAGGATTTTTATGAGATATGTACTGGTCATGCTTGGATCATTAGTTGGTTTGGTGATTGTTGCTTATCTGCTGCTGTACCTTTTGATTAGTGTGGGCTGTATTTATCCGGCAAATTATGCAGAGCAAAAGATTAATGAAGCATATGATACGATTCTACGTGCAGATAAAGTGACTGCTGAGATGATTCCCGCACTTTGTGATTATGTAATCTTTTCAGAGAATGGAGAGAAAATAGGTGGAGATCTGTCAGAACAATACGAACAGATAGCATGGAATGTTGCAAAGTACGGAAACGCATCCGGGAAATATTTTTATAAAGTAATTGTAAGGGAAAATGAATATGTTGTATTGCAATATCGCCTGACACCTCAATATCATTCAGCTTTTTTGAGGGAGCATTTTATAGGGCCACAGAATGTGATGATTATTATGTCTGTGATTGGAGCGGTAGCGATTATCATCATTCCGTCCATACGTTTTGGAAAAAGAATCAAAAAGCAGATGCAGCCTGTATTAGACGCAATCGGACAAATAAAGGATCAAAATCTGGAATATGAGACATCCTGTTCCGGTATCAAAGAGTTTGATGACTGTTTATCGGCAATCGATGATATGCGAGATGCATTGCGAGAATCTTTAGAAAAGCAGTGGAAAACAGAGCAGGAAAAGAAACAGCAGATGTCTGCTTTGGCGCATGATATTAAAACACCTCTTACGATTGTACGGGGAAATGCAGAACTACTTTCAGAGACTGAACTGACCACAGAACAGAAGAAAAATATCACTTATGTTTTGAACGGCACAACACAGATACAAAGTTATGTAAAACAGTTGATAGATGTCACAAAATCATGGAATTGCAGTGACGTTACCTATACAACGGTGAGGTTAGAAGATTTTTTCGCAGATATAAAGGAACAGGCACTCGGACTGGTAGAAATCTATCACCAGAAAATAGATTGGAAGGCGGGACAAAGTGATAAAAAGGTAACGATTGCTTATGATCCAATGTTCCGGGCCGTAATGAATATGATTCAGAATGCAGTGGAGCATACAAAAGAAAATGGAATCATTTATATTGACGCAAAGGAGCAGGATGACCGGCTGACATTCATTGTGGAGGATAGCGGATCAGGATTTACAAAAGAAGCATTATTGCATGGCACAGAGCAGTTTTTTATGGATGACACAAGTAGAAATGGCGAAGCCCATTATGGGATTGGGCTTTTTTTCGCAAAAACTGTGGCTGAAAAATATGGCGGAGGGATTAAACTTTCAAGTTCTGAAAATACAGGTGGGGCGAGGGTAGAAATATTTTTCCTGAGTAGTCAGGAAACAAGCTAAATAGACCGCAATTGATAGACATTACTACTACGTTTGCTGTAATCTCATGGAAGAAGGAGGCATACAGAATTATGATAGCTGATAAAATTAAAAATGCTCGTACTATTCTTTATTACATAACTATCATTATAGTTGGGATTATATGCACATATAAGAAGAGAATAATATAACTTTTGTTATGATATCAAATGATTTTTTCATTTAATATAACATTGCATTGGATGAAAAAATGTGTTTGGAGATGAAAACATAATCGAATTGAAGGTTGACGATTCAAACATAAAAAGAGCTGGGTGGCATCTACCCAGCTCAATCTTCTACATGGAAGACATCTTCCACCAATAAATTAAAGTATTTAGAAATCCGTAGCATAAACTCGGCAGATGGGGTGCTGTCCCCACGTTCTCGTAAAAAGCTTTACTACGTTATGATTCGTTTTGTTGCTCCAATTATGATGTTTGTATTATTCTTACAGTCTACAGGAATTTTACACTAGAAACCACCTATGTGTTCGTTCATATTTTAAGCCCGCTTAATTGCGGGCTTATTTGCTTTATTCTACAAACACAATCATTACTTTTCATTCCTGTCAATCTGTAAATTATTGTAATATTGCATTGGAGTAACACCATATTCTTTCTTAAATGCTCTAAAAAAATGATTATACCCTCCAAATCCACCAAGCGCATATACCTCACGGATACTTTTCCCCTGCTCTATATAATGGCGGCATAAATCAAGTCTGCTCTTTACAATGTATGAATGAGGTGTCTCACCTGTCATTTTTTTAAACTCTCTTACTATATGATAACGGCTTACATAAAATTCATTTTCCAAGCGCTCCAACGAGATATCTTCTGTCAAATGTTCTCTGATATAAATAAAAATATCATCCATTACAACGTGTTTTTTCTTATTCGTCTTAATCTGTACATCCTCCTGAACAGATGAGCGAAGTGCAAGTACAAGAATCATAGTTAATAGGCTTTTCTCGTATAATGAGCGGGCAAATTTAGGCGGCTCATTATTCATCGAATAGAGCTTTTTGGATATATTCTTTATAAGCATAGCCGATTCACTCTCAGAATGAACAATCTTAACTTGATACGGAACAAAATCAAACGCTTCATCAAGTCTTGTTTCTTCATCTGACAATTTCCTTAAAAGTTCTTCACCTATATAAAGAACATAAACTTCAAGAGGATACTTATTTTTACGATATTCAAGCTTTACTTTATTACCTGGCTTAATAAATATCAAATCCTCCATAGTACATACAATATTATCATCCTCCTGGTGCATATACCCTATCCCACCAGCTATAAATACAATTGTATAGCTCTTCTTTTGCCCAAAGCTTCGCTGGGTACTATCCAATATTTTCAAATATTCCATTTTGTAGCCTTGCTTTTTCATATGTCTATTTTGCACACTTTCCTATTATATTTTTTGTTCATTTTGTCAAAATATACAATATATCAATTTTTCGTAGTTTGCAAGCAATATTTGTATATGGATATCAGCATAACCACAATATAATAAGATTGTAGCTACCAAAACAATATAAATTTGGGAGGTAAATTATCATGAAAGAAACAAGACCTTTTTCCATGAAGGACAAAATTGGTTACACTCTTGGCGATTTGGGATGTTGCTGTACTGAGCAGTTCCGTGCCATGTATCTTGCTATTTTTTATACACTGGTATTAAAAGTTAATCCAGTACACGTAGGAATCCTTATGCTTATTACAAAGTTTTGGGATGCTATAAATGACCCTTTAATTGGTGCACTTGTTGATAGCCACAAAAACAAAGGAAAAGGAAAATTTATTCCTTGGATTAAATTCTTTGCTTTTCCAACTGCAGTACTCTGTATATTAGGATTTGTTAACGTAAGCAATTTCGCTTATGGTGCACGTATTGCTTATATGTTCATTACATATATTGTTTACGAAATTATGTACACATGTGTCAGCGTTCCATTTGGTAGTCTTTCAAGTGTAATGACTGATGATGTTAACCAACGTACTGACCTTTCTCGTTTCAGAAGTCTTGGCGGTACAATTTTTATGACAGTTATCGTTATTGCTGGACCATTATTCTTATATAAAGATAACCAGCCAGTACCTAGCCATTTCCTTATTATGTCAGCAATCTGTGCAGTTATTGGATTAATCTGTCTTATGTTTACATCTCATTGGTGTAAAGAGCGTATTATTACAGAGCCAGTTGTTGAGAAAAAAGAAAAGCTTAACTACTTCCAGGTAATTAAAGATATTACTAAAAACAAAGCATTACTCGGAGTTATGTTATCAAGCTTTATCGGTATTGTTGGAGCAGGTATGGTTAACGGATTAAATACTTATTTATTCCGCGATTATTTTGGAAATGTTGCCATCATGGCAGTTTCAGGTATGTTAAGTGTAATCTGGTCACTTATTGCATTCGTAGGCACAAAATTTGTTGCTAAGAAATTTGGAAAGAAAGAATGGATTATGTACAGTGCAACTTTCTCAGTTGTTGTTTATGCTATTTTATTCTTCTTCCCACTTGAAAATCCTATGCTCTTTATTATCATCAACGGAATCTGCTATCTTGGAGTAAGTGGTTTCCAAGTATTAGTTTGGGCACTTGTAAATGATGCAATTGATTATCAGGAACTTCAGACAGGAAAACGTAATGAAGGAATTGTATACTCAGCATATACATTTTTCCGTAAACTTGCTAATGCTGTATCAGGAAGTATGAGTAGTTTTGCACTTGCAATTGCTGGATTCCAGGTTAATGAAGCTGTCCAGAATGAAGCATTCTCAGGACATCTTTGGAAAACATATACAGGTTTATATGTTGTAGGATATTTATTAGCTGTTCTGGTATTAAAATTTATCTACCCTCTTACAAAAGAGAAAACAGCTGAAATGTTACAGGATTTAGCTGACAAGCGAAATGCTGCTACTGCAGAATAAAATTAGAAACGGAGGTATTTTAAATTGACAAAACAAGTAGAAATCACAAACCGTGATGGACACATCTTACGCGGAATAGTTAACATTCCAGAAGATGGCACAAGATTTCCTGCTATTGTAAATGTACATGGCTTTACAGGGAATAAAAGCGGTTACAAAAGTATTTATACTCACACAGCCAGATTCTTAGCTGAACATGGATTTGCCAGTGTCCGTTTTGATTTATACGGAAATGGTGAAAGTGATGGTGAATTCGAGGACATGACCTTTACAGGTATCCTACACGATATCGAGGATATTATAAACTGGACTAAAACACAAGATTTTGCCAATCCAGATAAGATTATCTTATCTGGTCAGAGTATGGGAGGATACGCAGCTGCTACTGCCGCTCCTATTGTTAATCCTTATGCTCTCATGCTTATGTGTCCAGGTGCTGGAATGTGGTTTGGATGTAAGGATCGTGCTGAAGCCATGGAAGCTCAGGGAATCACCAAGGCCGATATTGAAGGACTCACTTTCCCAACATCCTTTAATCATGATTTATTTAATTATGAGCCATTCTCGTCAGCAGAAGGATACAACGGACCAGTCCTCCTTATAAGAGGAACTGCAGATGATTTGGTAGATGATGCAACATGCCATAGATATGAGTCACTTTACAATGGAAAATGCAATTATAAAACGATTGAAGGCGCTAACCACAATTTTGCCAGTGCTTTTGCAAGAGCAGAATTAGACAAATTAATGTTAGAGTTTTTAACACCACTTAAATAGTATACTCACTTTGAAAGGAAGTATGAACAATGAAATTATTAGAGCCTATAAAAGTTGGAAATATTGAGTTTAAAAACCGTATTATGTTCCCACCACTTACAACAGGATATGAGGAAAAAGATGGTTCAATTGGAGAACAAAGTTTTCGTTTTTACGAGCGTCTCGCAAAAGGCGGTGTCGGATATATAGTAATTGGAGATGTTGCACCACTTCCAACATTCTCTCCTACACCAAAGCTTTATTCACCTGAGCAGGTTCAAAGCTTCAAAAAACTTGCTGACGCATGTCATGAAAATGGTGCAAAGCTTGGAATTCAGTTATTCCATCCTGACTACAATGTCAAAGCTTTAAACGATATGTTCCATCAGGGCAAAATGCAGGAAGCAAGAGCTAAACTTCACCATGATATGCAGCACTTTGTAAATGAAGTAACTGCAGAAGAACTTGATGAAATAATAAAGCATATGGAAAACTGTGCTATCTTAGCACACGAAGCTGGTGTTGATTGTATTGAAATACATGGAGACCGTCTTGTTGGTTCTCTCTGCTCTCCTATTTTAAATCATAGAACTGATGAATATGGCGGTGACCTGGCTAATCGTACACGTTTTGCATTAACACTTGTAAAAAGATTAAAAACAATCGTACCTGACATGGTTATCGACTACAAGCTTCCTATAGTTACTCCTCTTGGAGAAAATAGTTTTAGAGGAAAAGGTGGTCTTCCATTTGATGAGGCTTGCATTTTTGCAAAAGAATTAGAAGCTTGCGGTGTTGACACATTACATGTTGCACAGGCTAACCATACAGGAAATATGGGTGATACAATCCCTGCCATGGGAACACAGCCATACGGATTTATGGTTTCTTATTCTAAAAAAATAAAAGAGCTTGTATCTATTCCTGTATCTGTAGTAGGCCGTATCGTTACACCAGAAGCTGCCGAAGCAGTTATTGCAAATGGTTCTGCTGATATCATTGGATTAGGTCGTTCTCTTCTCACAGACCCTGACTTTGCAAACAAATGCGCAGATGGACATTGCTGTAATGTCAGAACATGTATGATGTGCAATAAGGGATGTACAGATAATATTCAGAATCGTGCTTTCTTAAGTTGTGTACTTAATGCTGAAAACGGTTACGAAGCAACACGACATATAACTCCTGCAGCATCATCAAAGAAAATAGCTATTATTGGTGCTGGTATTGCTGGACTTGAAGCTGCACGTGTTGCTGCATTAAGAGGTCATAGTGTAACCATTTTTGAGAAATCACTTCAGATTGGTGGTCAGTTACTTATTGCTAGTGTACCTCCAAGAAAAGAAGAAATGATGAGAAGTATTAATTATTATGCAAATGTACTTCCTGAATTAGATGTTACATTCAGGCTAGGTGAAGAATTCACATCACAGGATTATAATTCATTCGATGAAGTAATTGTGGCAACAGGTGCGAACAACGCAATAATCCCTGTTCCTGGCAAAGATCTTCCAACTGTTACAAGTGCATGGGATGTGCTTGCCAAGAAAGAAATCGTATTCGGTAATGTTTCTGTAATCGGTGGTGGTCTTGTAGGTGTTGAGACAGCTGAATATCTGGCTTCACGTGGATGTAAGGTTACAATTATTGAAATGATGGACCAGATTGCAAAAGAAGAAAGCAACACTGTTCTACCTACTCTAATGAGTGAATTAGAGCATTATAATGTTCAAATAGTAACATCTGCAAAATTATCAGAAATCAAAGATGATTCTGTAGTTGTTGAAAAAACAATAGACGACAATACATCAACAGAAGAAATTGCTTCAGACTTTGTTGTAATGGCTGTTGGTGCAAGAAAGAACCTTCCAGAGCTTTCTGATTGTCCTCTCCCACTTCACTATATTGGTGATTGTGCTGGAGAACGTCCAAGTAATATTGATCATGCTATTAAATCAGCATATGATGTGGCATGTGAAATATAAATTATTAATTACCCCATTACCACAAAATCCATGTTCCAATTTAAGGAACATGGATTTTTATTTAAGCATTGCTCGCTACTTTATCAAGAAGTCTTGCGGAATCTCGCTTTGCTTTTCTTGTTGAGTGAGCATAAATATTCATTGTGGTACTGACATCAGAGTGTCCTAACAGTTCCTGTACATCTTTCGGAGCAGCCCCATTGGAAAGCAGGTTGCTGGTGTAAGTGTGACATAACTGGTGGAAATGAAAACCATCAAATCTAAACGTTGATTTGCCGTCTGTTTCCTAACCGGAGCAGGCGTTTTTTTATTTCAGAAATGCACTTGTCCGCGGAAACTATACGAATCTGCAAAAAGGTATTCACGAAACGACAGAGTATCTGGAAGCATTTCACAGAAATCTGCTTTTGAATGAGAAAAATGAGTTTGTGCGACTGTCTGCATAAACTTAAAATAACTCAAAAAACTTGACTTTTAACAGCACTAAGTTAAAATGAAAGAAATTAAGTTAAAAGGGGAATAAGAAATATCCTTACAAGCGTATTCGGAATTTCTATAAAATATGAAGCAGGGAATCATCAGGATTCTTTGCCTGTTTATATTGCAGGGAGTTATGATTTTCACACAGCATATATTGGAAACAGACGCTGTATAATGCTTACTCCGACAGAAGAACTTGCCACACTTCCGGCATTGAAAAAGCAAAAGCATATTTGACGACTCCTTTCAGAGGATAACAGTGCTGACGATAGTTCCATTATTTTATCTTTTGGAGATACAAGCTTGTTTCTCACCACCTATAGAGGTGGGAGTCATCTCCCAGCTGATATATATAGTTAATAAAGAGAGGTGCATATGCTATGCCAGGTATACTCGTGGTTGAAGATGATGAAAATTTAAATCGTGGAATTACATTTTCACTGAAAAAATCCGGATATGAGGTTTTTTCAGCAGAATCAGTGAAAAAAGCGAAAAGAATTGCAAGTGATAATCATGTGGATGTTACCATTTGTGATGTGAATCTTCCGGATGGGAATGGACTGGAATTTGTAAGGTGGATGAGATGCAATTATAATACATACATTATTTGTCTTACAGCACTAGATCAGGAGATGGATCAGGTCATGGGATATGAAGCAGGGGCAGATGATTATATTACAAAGCCGTTTAGTCTTTCGGTACTTCTTTTGAAAATAGAAGCACATTTCCGCCGCAGACAGGAGAAAACGGAAGCCGGAAAGATGATTTCGGGAGATATCGTATTTATCGCAGGAGAAATGAAAGTCCTGATAAAGAGTCGTGAAATCAGTCTGACAAAAACGGAGTTGAAAATGCTGACTTTTTTTCTTCAGAATCCGAAACAGATTCTTTCAAAAACACAAATATTGGAAAATGTGTTTGATCTGGAAGGGGATTTTGTGGATGAAAATACAATCGCTGTCAATATCAGAAGACTCCGTGAGAAAATCGAAGACAATCCGGCTGCACCGGTCTATATAAAGAATATCAGAGGTCTTGGGTATATATGGAATCAGGAGGTAAGGCAGTGACAAAGAGATATCGCAAGAAGATCACAGTAGCGCTCTCCTTGGTTTTGCCTGTCATAGTATTGTTTGCAATATTAAATTGCTTTACCACGTATGTGTTTTATGAAGATTATAAATATAAAATGAATCTTATGACAGAAATTGCAGCAAAGGAAAAATTTTCCGGGCTGGATGCTGTTTCGGAATTGGTTAAGGATAAGGATATTGAAACTAACGAACAGGGAAGGCGATTATTGGAGCAATATGGATACTGGGGGAATAAAGGGAATGCATTTTATTCGCAATTCCGGCATCAGGTTATGGTGACCGGTGCTGTAAGCACTGTGATATGCGTGCTTCTTTTGACTTTTTTACTTTATTGGAAGAAAAAAGAAGATGCGTGTCATCAGAAAATTTTAGACCAGTTGGAAGAAATTCTGATCAGATTCCGTGAAAATAAATTTGATGATTTACTGAAAACGGAAAATCACACAGAACTGGAAAAATTGAATGACCAGCTTGAAGCAATCGGACATCATATTCAGTTGCTAAAGGAAGAAGCACGGGCAGAAAAGGAGAACACGAAAGAAATGGTTTCTGATATCTCTCACCAGTTAAAGACACCGGTTGCAGCTTTGGATACATGTTTTAGTGTGCTGATGCAGAATGACTTAAGTGCCACAGAACAGGAGGAGTTTCGTATCCGTTGTCGGAGTGCTCTGGATGGACTGGAGACATTATTGCAGTCGCTTCTTGAAATATCCAAGATGGAAACTGGACTGATTCAGATTAATAAGAAAAAACTTCCGCTTATGGATACTGTCATATCTGCTGTGAACCGCACTTATCCTAAAGCGGATGAGAAAGAAATTGAATTCGTTTTTGACTATGAAAAAGAGCTGGAAACATGCACGATTATGCAGGATAAAAGGTGGCTTGGTGAAGCTGTGATCAACGTTTTAGATAATGCGGTCAAGTACAGTCCGTGTGGTTCAAAAATATTTATCCGGTTACAAAAAAGAAACTATCTTGTAAGAATGGAAGTTGAGGATCAGGGAATTGGTATTCCGCAGAATGAGTATCACAAAATTTTTCAACGATTTTACAGAGGAAGTTCCAGGGAGGTCATGGAAAAGAGTGGTACAGGAATCGGACTTTTTCTATCGAGAGAAATTATCGAAAAACACGCAGGTACGATTACGGTAACCTCCGGCAAAAAGAAAAAAGGAAGCACGTTTGTGATTCAATTACCATATGTTGGTTAAATTTTAAGTGAGCAGAAATCTTACAATTCTGTAAGACTTCTGCTCGTTTTTTGAAAGTGAAATGAAAGATTATCCTGATACAATTTGGATGTAGGTTGAAAAGGTACACTTTACAGAATTGAAAAGGAGGCAACACATGAGTGTGATATTAGAAACCAAGCAGCTTTGTAAATTTTATGGCGCAGGTGAGAATCAGGTCAAAGCGGTCAATCAGGTGGACATTCAGATTGAGCAGGGAGAATTTGTCGCAATTGTTGGAAAGTCAGGTTCCGGTAAAAGTACATTACTTCATATGCTTGGAGGGCTAGACACCCCGACAAAAGGCAGTGTTACTTTAGCAGGGAAAGATTTATACAGGATGAAGGAAGATGCCCTTGCTGTTTTCCGCAGAAGAAAAATCGGATTTGTTTTTCAGGCATTTAATCTGGTTTCATCTGTTAATGTCTGGGAAAATATTGTACTGCCACTGGGGCTGGATGGAAGAAAAGTGGATGAAGCGTATGTAAATGATATTATTGCAACTCTGGGGATTGAAAACCGGATTTATAATCTGCCAAATCAGTTATCCGGAGGACAGCAGCAGAGAGTAGCAATTGCAAGAGCACTGGTGAATCGTCCGGAAATTATATTTGCGGATGAGCCGACAGGCAATCTTGATTCTAAGACCAGTGATGAGGTAATCGCTCTGCTTAAGATGACAGCAAAAAAATATGGACAGACAATTGTAATGATTACCCATGATGACGAAATTGCACAGGTCGCTGACCGTATTCTGGTGATTGAGGACGGACAGGTGGTGGATTTCAGATGAAGACAATAAGCAGGATTGCATATAGCAATGACAAAAGGAACAGGACAAGAAGTATACTGATCATGATGGCAATCTGTCTGGCCACGATGCTGCTTGTTATCATCAGTACTGTGGGAAATGGGGTAATTCATTTACAGAAAAGTCAGGCGGCAGGATCATATGGAAGCAATTATGGTCTGTTTGTTTCCGCAGACGGATCGCAGTTAAAAGAAGTAAACCGCCGTGCGGAAATAGATGCTACAGGCACTATGTGCACCGAAGGTATCATAAAAGGCAATGAAAAAGGCGGGTTTGTCTGCATGGATGAGACTGCAAGAAAAATGCTTCCTTATAATAAAGAATATGAGTTGAAGGAAGGAAAGTATCCGGAAAAAATGCAGGAAATTGCCGCAGGAAGAGCATTTTTTCGTGCAATGGGATATGATGATGTAAAGGTCGGAGATACGGTTACACTGGATTACCGCGCAGGGATGCGGTCAGAATATAAGCCGGAAGAATTTGTTGTCAGCGGAATCCTATATGACCGGGATGAGTATACCATCGAGGCATCTTATGTTGCTTTCGGGTCACAGGAGTTTTATGATGAGCACGTCGCAGAGAACGACAGACAGTATAATATTTATTTTACTTTAAATGATTCTGCAAATGTATCTATGAATAATATTGAACCGGTTATAAAGCAGATTGCAGCATCTTGTGGGATCGAAGAAAAAAACGTTATAGTCAATGATCTCTATTTGCAATGGGTCTTGCAGCCGAGTTATGAAATGATTGCGGTATGCGGAATTCTGATTCTTGCAATTGTACTTTTCTCTGTTGTGGTCATTTATAATATTTTTCAGGTCGGTATTGCCAACAAGATACAGGAGTATGGAAAAATCAAGGCTCTGGGAGCGACAAAAAAGCAGATGAAACAACTGATCTTCAGAGAGGGCATTTTTTTGACATTTTTTTCAATACCAGTTGGATTGCTTTTTGGCTTTCTGATTGCAAAATGCGGTTTTAACTGGCTGGTAGAACAGGGGAACCTTGTATCAACCGGAACTGGCTCTATGGGAGTCCAAAATCAGCAGATGCCACTGTTTTCCCTGCCTGTTATGCTTCTCTGTATTTTCGTGTCATTTTTTACCGTTGCTTTGGCGCTGCGTAAACCAATGAAAATTGTTTCACGGATTTCACCTATCGAAGCAACACGGTATTTAGAAAATGCAGAAACACAAAAAAAAGGAAAACGAAATGGTAGAAAAAATGTCACCGTGTTTTCTATGGCAATGGCAAATGTAACGGGTAATCCCAAAAGAACTATTGGTACTATCCTCACAATGGGTTTTTCTTGCGTATTGTTTGTGATTATCTCTAATTATGTGGGAAATATTGACACGGAGCATGAAGCACGTCTTTCCGTTAATCATGGACAATTTGAACTGCAGCTTGACTATTCTGCTGAGTATGATGAAAGATATCCGGAGAATAATCTGGATACGATTCTGACGGATAATCCATTGAATGATTCGCTGATTGAAGAAATCAAAAGCATTCCGGGAGTAACAGATGTCATGACGAGAGAGATTGTCTCTGTAAATCTGAACGGAACGAGATTTCCGGGTGCTATTGTGAGTAAAAAGGATTTTGATTTTATGCGCCAGGACGGGGATATTGGCTCTATGGACTATGAACAGGCGGTAAAGAATGGTGATATTTTCTTTGGCTGGTCGACGTGGATGGAACAGGATGGATATGCTCCGGGAGAATCCATTGCATTTGACTTTGAGAATGGAAGTGGAACCTATACCTATCAGGGAAAGATTGCAGGATCTTTTGTAAGTGCGGACACTTATCTTGTCATTCCGGAAGGTGTATATCGTTCCATGAATCCGAGAGGAACAGCCTATGGATATCTGTGGGTGGACTGTGATAAAAAAGATGTTGCATCTGTGGAACAGAGTCTGAATACTTTGATTTCTAATGCTTCGCATATAAAAATGGATACCTATCATGCACAGTTACAATCTGCAGAATTAGCAGCCCGTATGATGAAGCTTGGCTGTTATCTGTTTATGGCGGTTGTAGGATTCATCGGTTTTATGAATATGGCAAACACCATGATCATGAATATTACGACAAAAAAGCAGGAATATGGTGTATTACAGGCTGTGGGTATGACAAATAAACAATTAAATTTATGTCTGCAGTTACAGGGACTGATTTTTACGGTTGGCACCATATGCGTAGCTTTGATCATTGGTCTGCCGCTCGGCTATGCACTTTTTTCCGATGCAAAACATAATGGAATATTTGGAATGAATATCTATCATGTTCCAATCGTACCAATTTTTATTATGATTTTTTTGGTCGGTCTGTTGCAGATTGTACTTTCCTGCGTTTTAAGCAGTAATCTGAAAAAGAAAACGCTGGTAGAGAGAATAAGGTATGATGGATAGCAAGCTTATTTCTACTTCTCCACCAGCTTCAGGCAGTCTCCAAAATGTCTCTGCAGTGACTTTAAGTCCATGATTATCACATAAAATACTCTGCCATTGTGCACTGAATCCACTATCCTGCCATGGTCGAGCACTGAAATATATGTGCCGTCTGCTTTTCGCATATGAAAGAAAATATAATTATTTGAGTGTCCTCCGTTAATCTGCGACCATATGCTTTTTTGACAGCTTTCCTGTTCATCCGGGCGTATCAGATTGCAGAAGCTCTTACCTGTATATGCAAGCAGCTCGTCCATATTTTTACAGCCTGTAAGCCGAAGCAACTCACTGTTTGCAAGCAGAATCTCATCATTTTCTTTATCTGCTCTGTAAACAATAAAAGCTCCCGGCAAATTATCAATAATATCCTTCACGGCAAATCCAAGCTTCGCACGGCTCTTTATACGCTCACCCTCACGGTATGCCATGCAGCCGTTCTTCCCACGCATTTTCACCTCATAAAGTGCCTTGTCCGCACAATGCATAAGCTGTGAACGGTCATCAGCCAAAACAGGATACTCCGCAAAGCCCAGTGAAATGGTAAATGTATGCGCTTCACCTTTACAATAAAATTTCCTGGTTTCTTCTGTAAACTTCTTAAGAAAAGGCTTAACCTCCACAACCGTGCAATCCGGCATGAAAATGCTAAACTCATCGCCCCCGTTTCTGCCGAGTATGGCATCCTTTGAAAAATATTGCTTCATGCTCTCTGCAAGCTTCTGCAGTGCACCATCACCTGCCGCATGTCCATACATATCGTTGACCAGCTTGAAATCGTCAATATCAAGCATTGCCACAACACAATGCTTTTGCGGATTCTGTCTCATATATTGCTCAACCTGCTCATCAAAGCCGTGCCTGTTGTAGATACCGGTCAGTGCATCAGTCACAGCAAGTCTCTTGAAATTCTTCCTGTTCTCATTGATTGAAATCAACGCTGCTGTAAGCCCTGTCAAAAGCAGGACAATATTTTAGCTTTTTCATTTGTATCACTTTCTAAAATCAATGTCTATCTGTTCTATATGATTTTAATATTATAGCTCTACGATAAGAAAATGTCTATAAATTTGCGGACGGACATTTTGATGCACAGCCGGAAGTAGAGTGGAAAGGCGATTTTGTAGGTATTTTACATTCATTTATGGAATTTGAAAAAAGTATGGCAGTCACCATAAAGGGAATCCAGAATGTATCAAGGGAGGTTTCAAGTGCGGCAGAGCAGGTAGCTGCAAGCTCAAATGACCTTGCAGACGGTGCAGCCAATCAGGCTGCGGTTGTAGAGAAACTGACAGCGACAGTTGCGGGAGTTTCAGAACAGGTGGAGCAGAATTCAGAGAGTGCCAAGAAAATCATGCGCGATCCCCTGCTTCTGGGAAAAAATCAGAGGATGCAACAGAAAAAGATAAACAGGTCGTAACGGCGGCAAAGATGATCGGCGTAAAGAAAAACATCATTGTGGTGGCTGCCGGTCCGTTTCAGTTTGCAATGATTAATTCGGTCATAACCAGAAAATCTGGTGCTTTTGAGACAGAGGAAGGCTGTCTGTCATTGGATGGCGTTAGGTCATGTACAAGGTATGAAGAAATTGAGGTCGATCACTGTAATGGGATCGTGATATAAGAGTGAATCAGACAGGTAATTTTTTTGTAGAAAAACCCACAACATCTATAGTATAATACTTATAATAACGTTATAAGGAAAAGCGGCGCATAAAAAGGAGAAATACATGGCTACCATTATAGATGTTGCGAGGATGGCCGGCGTATCACAGGGAACGGCATCCAATGTATTGAACGGAAAAGGAAATGTCAGCAGTGAGAAGATAAAGGCGGTGGAAGAAGCTGCTAAAAAGCTTGGATATACGATCAATGAGCGGGCTAAGATGCTTAGGAAGGGAAGCGGCAATATTATCTGTGTGATCGTGCCTTCAATGGAACGCAGACATTACAGGGATTTTTATTACTGCCTGAAAAGTTATGCCGAAAAGAGAGGATACACAGCGGAACTTCTGATCACAAACGATAACAGACAAACAGAATACAGTATGATCCAATGGGCAAAGTCTGTAATGGCGATGGGGGTGGCGTCGATCACCTGTCTGGGAGAAAAGGAAGTCAAAGAGGCATATGCAGGATTTGAAAAGTTGTGCTTTGTGGAGCGGAAAGCGACCGATGATCTGGACTATATTGGATTTGATTATGAATCAGCGGGAGGGCAGATTGCAGAAACTGTCATATCAGCCAGATATCATAATGTTCTTGTGGTAACAGATTCTTTAAAATTTTCCAATGAAAATGAGTTCTGCAGAGGTCTCTACAAGATGCTTGCGCAGGAGAAAATAAAATTTTTCCATATCACGACAGACAGCAGGCGTGTATCCCATGCAATCATCAATACTCTTGTGCAGGAAAATGAATACGATGCAATCATAACGACGAATATCCGTTTTGCAGAAAAGATAAGAAATGTTGTTACAAACTTTTCAGCAGGCAATCAGACACCGATTTTTACATTGTCGCCGATCACTTCTCTCCCGGAAAAGGATTACCGCAAATATGAGTTAAACTATGGTCTGGTCGGGAAAATGGCTGCGGAAAAAATTATCGGAGATTCAAAGGAAAATGGGGCAGAGAAGGAACTGATCTGTGAGAATGATGGATTTCGTGAGTGGAATCAGATCACTTTAAACAAAACACCGGCGGATCATTTACGGATACTGACCCTTGACAGCCCGGAGACAATGATCCTGCAGGGGCTGGCAAAACTGTATACAGAGGAGACCGGAACACAGATACAGTTTGATGTATTTTCTTATGATGATATTTATGAGCAGTTTATGAAAGCTGAAAATTCGGACTATTACGATATATTCCGAATGGATGTAACCTGGCTGCCATTGCTTTCAGAACGGATATTAGTCCCGCTTGACGATATGACGCCGGATATTGATGAAGTGTATAAAGAGTACATACCGGCATTGATAGATAAGTATTCCCGTGTGCATGGCAAGGCGTATGCGCTTCCGATCACACCGAGTACACAGCTTCTTTTTTATAGAAAGGATCTGTTTGAAAATACAGTTATTAAGAGACTGTACAGTGAGAAATATAAAGCGGAATTAAAAATTCCGAAGACATTTGAAGAATACAATAAAATTGCGGAGTTTTTTGCAACAAGTGACAGGCTGGAGGAACATTATTTTTCAAATCTGACACTTGGAAACCTGGGTGTCACAGCGACGGAATTTCTTACAAGGCTGTTCAGCCATAAAAATCATCTGTATGGAAAAGATGGAATGGTCGTGATCAATGATACAGCGGGCGTAAAGGCATTAGAAGAACTTCTGACTGCCAAGCAATATACAGATAAAAAGGTGGTCCACTGGTGGAAAACATCTGCAAAAGACTTTGCGGATGGCAAACTTGTAATGATGATCAATTTCAGTAATTATGCATCGGAAATCTTAGGAGCAGGCTCAAAAGTTGTTGGAAATATAGGAGTGGCAATGGTTCCTGGAAAAAATCCGATTTATGGAGGAGGAACAGTTGGAATTTCCAAAAACAGCCGCAGAAAAGAAGATGCATTTGCATTTATCAAATGGATCACAACAGAGCCGGCGGCGTCTGGCATGGCAGCACTTGGGAGCGTTTCTCCATGTGCGAAAACATATAATAAATACGATATCATAGATGTGTTTCCCTGGCTGGAATTATCAAAAGACTGTTTCAGCAAATCACATACGAGGAGAATTCCTGCGGATTCAAACAAAGCATTTGATGAAATCAAGTTTTTGAATATTGTGGGAATGGCTGTGGAGAATGTACTGATGGGATTCTTGCCGGTAGAGGAATCTCTAAACCGTGCACAGAAACTGATTGATGAAGAAATTAACAAATAAAATACGGGAGCTGTAAAGCGAAAATGGAATCGAAAGGTGGAATCATATGTTGGATATGTTCCACCTTTTTTGTTTGTGATAATAGAATATCCGCGGAGTATGCATTCTATTATTTTATGTGTCAATAGTCATAGGAAAATTATAACGTTATAAAAATTACATGGATTTTACACAAACTTGATAGAAGTATTGCAAAAAACAAACTATGATATAAAATGCCGGCAGATATATGAGAAAATACAAAAAACTAATAAAATACAGGGGGATAATGGATAAAATGTATAATGACGAATAAAAAGCATGCAAAAACAAACATGTAAAAAGTACAATAAAATATCAAAAAATACAAAATAAATTGTTAAATTGGACAAAATAATATTGACACGTTTCAAAATATGAAGTATGATAACATTACAAAAACAAAAGAGAGGGAGGAATTTACAATGAAAAAAAGATTTTTATCAGTATTACTTGTATCAGCAATGGGGGTTGCAGCATTAGCAGGCTGTGGCGGTGGAAATACCAGCGCAGACAATGGCAGCACGGCAGCAGATCAGATGGGCGCAGCTGTGGAGGACAAGACCGATGCGGCAGATACCCAGAAAGAGGATACTTCATCTTCCAATGAAAAACTTGTTGTATACACGAACAGCGGAACCGAAGGTCGTGATGCATATCTGATCGAGAAAGCGAAAGAAGCCGGATTCGATATTGAGGTGGTAGCATTAGGAGCATCTGAGGTAACCGAGCGTATGATCGCAGAGAAAAATAATCCTCTTTGTGACGTTACATTTGGATTGAACAATATTGAGTACGAAAAATTAAAAGCAAACGGTTTGCTTCAGAAATGGGAACCGGACTGGGTGGACGGAGTAGATGCAGACCTCATCGATCCGGACGGATATTATTACCCGGTTACAACAACGCCATTGGTATTAATGGGAAATGCGGACTATGACAATATGCCTTCTGACTGGACAGATCTGACGAAAGATGAATACAAAGGACTGTATCAGTTACATAATTTAGGCGGTGGAACAGCAAAGACGGTATTTGCAAGTATCATCAGCCGTTATCAGGATCCGGACGGAGATCTTGGCATTTCTGATGAGGGATGGGAGATCGCAGCAAAATTCTTAGGTAATGCACATAACATTGCAGATGGTGAAGACGCAGTCGGAAGTGTGATCGATGGTACCTATCCGATGGATGAGCACTGGGCATCCGGCGTTTTGACAGAGCAGAAAGACCGTGATTACAAATTCCAGATCATGACACCGGACATTGGAGAGCCATATGTGGTAGAATCTCTTGCAATTTCAGCAGGCACTAAGAAATATGATACCTGTGTAGCATTTTTAAACTGGCTTGGAAGTTCTGATGTTCAGCTTGACTGGTCTAATAATTATGGAACGATTCCATGTCAGAAAGAAGCATTAGCCCAGGTTTCCGATGATATTAAAGAGTTAATGGAGACTTTGAAACCGCAGGATCTTGACTGGAGTTTCATTGCAGAAAATGTGGATGCATGGGTAGAGAAAGCAGAGCTTGAGTATGTACAGTAAATATAGAAGAAACTAAAAATACAGGAAGCTGACATTAAACAAAGTTAGGAGAACACCATGGTAAAGTTTGAAAATATTGAAATAAAGTATGGGGATTTTGTAGCGATTGAAAACTTGAATCTGGATATTAAAGAAGGTGAGTTCTTCACCTTCTTAGGACCAAGCGGTTGTGGAAAGACCACCTCACTGCGGGCGCTGGTTGGCTTTCTCTCACCGTCAAAAGGAAAAGTATATGTAGGAGACAAGGACGTTACAAATCTTCCGGTTGAAAAAAGAAACATTGGCATGGTGTTCCAAAGCTATGCGCTTTTCCCGACAATGTCAGTCTATGACAACATTGCGTTTGGAATGAAAGTAAAAAAAGCATCGAAGACAGAGATCGATCAGAAAGTACATGAAGTTGCAGCTAAGATCAAGATTACGGAATCACAGTTAAAGAAAAATGTGTCGGATCTGTCAGGTGGTCAGCAGCAGAGAGTAGCGCTTGCAAGAGCAATCGTTCTGGAGCCTAAGATTCTTTGCCTGGATGAGCCGCTATCCAATCTGGATGCAAAACTCCGCATTGATATGAGAATGGAATTAAAACGTCTCCAGAAAGAGCTGGGTATCACAACATTGTATGTTACGCATGACCAGGAAGAAGCGCTGACGCTTTCCGACCGGATCGCCGTATTTAACAATGGATATGTAGAACAGGTTGGAACGCCGTATGAGATCTATAATGAATCAAAAAGTGAGTTTGTCTGCGATTTTATCGGTGATATCAACCGCTTAAAGGGTGAACTTTTATCTGAGGTCAATACGCAGTCGGGTGCAAATTTAGATACAAACAAGACTGGATTTGTAAGAATTGAGAGATGTATCAGTGAAGAAAAAGCCGGTTATGTGAAACTCACAGGCAAAGTGGAAGAAGCTGAATTTAGTGGTGTGCTGACAAAGTATGTGCTGGAATGTCATGGACAGGAGCTTAAATATCTTGAAAAAAATGATGGACGCAGGCTGTATCAGGAAAACGAACAGATAGACCTCTATATCAACCCACAGGATATCATGCAGTTTTAGGAGGGATATTTTATGAATAAACTCAAGCAAAAAATTCAGGATGGAACAATCAATATTCCCGGCATTATTATTAAAATTGCATTAATCTGGTTTATCATTACATTTCTGGTATTCCCAAACTTAAATCTGCTTGCCAGGGTATTTGTAAAAGACGGACATTTCACATTGGAAGCAATTGACAAGATCATGAAATCAGCAAGGGCCATGAAGAGTTTAAAGAACAGCTTTGTTCTGGCAATCGCTTCTATTATTACCGTAAATATATCCGGTATTTTAGTTGTACTGTTTACAGAATACTTTGACATCAAAGGGGCAAAAATATTAAGTCTTGGATTTATGTCAACACTGATCTACAGCGGCGTTGTTTTGGTTACAGGATATAAGTTCGTTTACGGTTCAACAGGAATCGTGACAAAAGTGCTGACCAATATTTTTCCAGGTCTGGATCCGAACTGGTTTGTCGGATTTGGTGCTGTACTTTTTATTATGACATTCTCGGGAACATCAAATCATATGATGTTTTTGACAAATGCGATACGAGGGCTGGATTATCATACGATAGAGGCGGCGAAGAATATGGGGGCATCCCAGAGTACGATTTTATTTAAAATTGTGCTGCCGACAATGAAACCTACCATTTTTGCGATTACAGTGCTTACTTTTATCGCAGCATTAAGCACAATGTCAGGACCTTTGATCGTTGGTGGCCCGGATTTCCAGACAATCAACCCGATGATCAAGACGTTTGCCAATATGACGGGATCGAGAGATATCGCAGCGCTGCTGGCAATCATCCTTGGAATTGCAACGACGATTCTTCTTGCAATCATGCAGAAAATTGAAAAAAAAGGCAATTTTATATCGGTTTCAAAGACAAAAGCCAAAATGGAAAAACAAAAGATTGAAAATCCGGTCATGAATGTGATCGCACATATTGTAGCTTATGTGATGTTTATCATTTACATGCTGCCGATCATCAACGTACTTGTATTTTCATTTACCGATGGATTGACGATCAAGACAGGTGTGATCAGAAAAGATTCTTTTACACTGGAGAATTACAAAAAACTGTTCCATTCAGCCACTGCATATAAGCCGTATCTGGTAAGTATTGTGTATTCTCTGCTGGCGGCACTGGTTGTAGCTGTGATCTGTATTGTGGTTGCCCGTATTGTGACAAAAGCAAAACATAAATATGACAAGTTGTTTGAACCGTTTATTCTGATCCCATGGCTGCTGCCATCAACCATGATCGCACTTGGTTTGATGCTGACCTACGATGAGCCAAGAATGCTCCTGGCAGATAAGGTATTGGTTGCTACGCCGATCATCCTGCTGTTTGCATACATTATTATTAAAATTCCGTTTTCATACCGAATGATCCGCGCCGGATTTGTCGGACTTGATGGAAATATGGAAGAAGCAGCACAGGTTATGGGCGCAAAACCGCTCTATACAATGAGGAAAGTCATTCTTCCGATTATTATGCCAATCGTATTATCTGTCATTGTATTGAACTTTAACGGACTTTTATCAGAATATGACTTATCCGTATTTTTATATCATCCATCCTATCAGCCGCTTGGAATCGTGATCAAGCTGGCAACGGATGAGACAGCGACCATAGATGCACAGGCAATGGCATTTGTTTATACGGTAGTGCTTATGATCATTTCTACGATTGCACTTTGGCTTGGCAGATATGACGGACTTGGAAAGATAAAATCTTTTTTTACAAAAAAGAAAAACGGGGGTAAAAATTAAATGGAATCGATCATTGAATTAAGAAAAAAAACAGGTGTTCTGGTTGCCGCCCACAGAGGAACCAGTGGGGGAAATATTCCGCCAAACTCGATTGCGGCTTTTGATATTGCACTCAAGGAGGGCGCAGACATTTTAGAGATGGATCTGTTTCAAAGTATCGATGGCGAATTGTTTGTATTCCACACAGGAATGGAACCGAGCCATCTTGACAGACATATCAGGATCGAACGGTATACAGCCGGGGAGATCAGACAGATGAGACTCTGTAACGGCGATCTGCAGCAGACATTTCTGCCGGTAAATTCATTTGATGATGTGTTAGAGCATTTGAAAGGAAAATGTAAACTGAATCTTGACAGAAGCATCAATATTATTGAACCGGTTATGAAAGCAGTAAAGAAACATGGAATGGAAGATCAGATTTTAATGAAGAGTGATCCTTCTGACCAATCTTTGAAATTAATTGAAGCTTATGCACCAACGATCGATTATATGCCAATTTTCATGGAAGAGGATCTTGCCTCTGATAAAATTGAAAAAATGAACATCAATTATATAGGGGCAGAGATTGTGTTTGAAAAAGAAACATCTCCGGTGATCCAGGAATCTTATCTGGAAATGCAGAAGAAAAAGGGGCGGATTCTCTGGGGCAATGCGATTTTATATTCCAGCCGGGTTCCACTGGCAGCAGGGCATAGCGATGACGTTTCGCTGACCGATGATCCTGCGAAAGGATGGGGATGGCTTGCAGATAAAGGATTTGACATTATCCAGACAGACTGGACAAAGCATTGTGTGGATTACCTGAAAGAAAATAATTATCGGAAGTGATGCGTATGGATTTAAATTTTTTGGGATGTGGTTCGGCATTTAATCCGTTGTACGGGAATACAAGTGCCTATTTTACAAACAAGGATCAGCTATATGTGATCGATGGCGGGGAGAGTGTATTTTTGAAATTGTATCAGAAAGAACTCTTAAAGAAATACGCCGGTATCACAATTATGGTAACACATATGCATGCAGATCACGTGGGAAGTCTTCCGTCTATCATTTCCTATTGTTATTATGTACTTGGGAAAAAAGTGACGGTCATCTATCCGGAAAAGTCTTTGTGGATTCTGCTTGGATTGATGGGAATCGACCCGGATATCTATATTCCTGTGGAGAGCAGTCTGTTTACCGCAGAGGGACTGAAGGTTTGGGCTGTTTCTGTGAAACATGCGGATGATATTTCCTGCTTTGGTTATATCATTGAATTTGCAGGAGAGAAGATTTACTACAGTGGAGATTCGTATGAGATTCCCAAAGATGTATTAAACAGATTTTATAAAAGGGAAATATCAACGATCTATCAGGATACAACAGAATTTACATCGGATCACAGGTCACATTGCCCATTAGAGGAGCTGGAGGAATGTATACCGGCGGATTTAAGAAGGAATGTTTTTTGCATGCATTTTACTACAGATTTTACGGAAAAATTAAAGAAAAAAGGATTCGGTTATATTCAAAGTAATTGCAGGTGAGAATGGGGAGAAGAGCAATTTGAAAGATAATTTTAAATTGCTCTTTTTCTTTATCCTAAGATGCACAAAAAGATTCGTTGGAGATAAAATAGTGGGAAGGTGAAATCATGTGGAGAGCTTTTATTGACGCAATGGCAGAATGGAACAGCGTAGCGATTTGCGGACGCCTTGCGCTGGCAATCCTAACGGGAACTGTGATAGGAATTGACCGTGGGTTAAAACGGCGCGGAGCCGGGATCAAGACACATGCATTAGTGTGCCTTGGATCCGCTTTGGTAATGCTGACCAGTGAATATATGTCGATGAATTTTGACCAGAAAGCCGATCTTGCACGGCTCGGTGCACAGGTGATCAGTGGGGTAGGATTCCTGGGGGTAGGCACAATATTGGTAACGGAGAAACAAAGAGTCCGGGGGCTTACCACAGCAGCAGGACTTTGGGCATGTGCCTGTGTGGGTCTGGCAATCGGAATCGGATTTGTGGAAGGTGCAGTCTATACGCTGGTATTCATTGTTGTTGTATTGCGCCTTCTGAATAAAATCGACATTTTTTTACAGAAACATGCGAAAGTATTTGACCTTTATCTTGAACTGGAAAATGGAAAGAGCATTGGGCTGTTTTTACAGGAGATGCGAAGCCGGAATGTGAAAACAGAGACGGTTGAGACAACCAAAAATAAACTGCCGGGTAAATTTTCATCTTTAGTGGTAACTCTGGAAGTCAATCACTATAATATGAGACCGGAACTGATCGATGAGATCAGAAATTTTGACTATGTGCACTATGTGGAAGAAATGTAAGCATATGGAAGTATTACAAATTCAGGATTAGAATGTGTCAAAACAGAAGGGGGATAAAAATTTATGGATTCAAAAAAATAAAAGTATGGGCGCACCGTGGAGCAAGTGGATATGCACCGGAAAATACAATGGATGCATTTCGAAAAGCCATTGAGATGAAAGCAGATGGGATCGAACTGGATGTGCATCTGACGAAAGATGGTGAAGTGGTTGTGATACACGATGAAGTACTTGACAGAGTCAGTGATGGAACCGGACGTGTACAGGACTTTACCTATAATGAATTAAAAAAGTTTAATTTTAATAAATTACATCCAGAATACAAAGAGGAAGAGATACCAACATTAGAGGAAGTTTATCAGCTGATAAAGCCGACAGATCTCACCATTAATGTGGAAATGAAGACTGGAAACACGTTTTATCCGGGAATGGAAGATAAGGTTTTAGAACTGACAAAAAAATATGACATGATGGATCGTATCATAGTTTCCTCATTCAATCATTATACGATCCGCAGTATGAAGGAAAAATGCCCGGAATTAAAAACAGGTGCACTGTATGCGGATGGAATTATAAATGCGGTCGATTATGTGGCGGATGTTGTGCGGGCAGATGCTCTGCATCCGGGGTGGACGAAAATTTTTTATCCAAATTATCTGGAGGACTGCAGGCGGAGAAATATATTAGTGCATGTATGGACGATCAATAATGAGGAAGACATGCGGCGCTGCTGTGAGATGGGACTCGATGCAATTATTACGAACTATCCGGATGTGGCGAGAAAAGTGGTGGATGAGTACCAGCTTAATTAAAATTGTGCATGCGGAAATATATCAAAATAATTTGATATATTTCCGCATTTCTATTATAATCTCATTTTTGACAGTTGATTAGTTAATAAAGTGCCACAATCCCTGTAAATGTGAGGGTTTGGTAAGGATGTTTTTAAGATTTAGGTTTTGCGGTATAGTATATTGTGTACTATACCGCTTTTCCTTTCCATAAAGTGACCTTTGAATGGTCGAATACTCCGATATGGTTATAGATAATTTCAATTTCCTGTAAGCGTTTACCGCTGCTCTTATCAGGAGCATGGACAATAATTTTGTCGATAAACTCATGTACAATTTCTGGTGTTAGTTCTGTAAGGTTAGTGTACTTGCGGACTACTGAAAGAAATTGCTTTACATCCACAGATTGTTTTTCTTCTTTCTGTAATTCTTTCTCTAAAGAAGTCTGTTCTTCCTGCAAAGTATGCTGTTCTTCCTCATATCCTTTTGAAAGTTTCATAAAGCGCTCATCTGAAAGTTTTCCACTAATATTGTCTTCATAAATCCGTTGAAAAATTTTGTCCAACTCTTGAATACGGGAATGGATTTCTGTAAGCCGTTTTTTCTTTTGCGACAGTTCTTTATTTCTTTGCCGCATATCCGTATCCATGACCATCTGAACAAATTCATCTTCATAATCTGATACATAGCGGATAACTTCTTTCAGGTTTTCCAGCACAATTTGTTCGACTACTACATTACGAATATAGTGCATAGTACATGATTTTGAATTGTGCCGGTAATTGCTGCATACAAAATTATGTTTCTCTGCGCTCTGTGCCATTTGCCTATGAAATGTCATTTTGCTTCCGCAATCTGCACAGTAGAGCAAACCAGAGAACATAGGCATATCCCCCATTTTGGTAGGGCGGCGTTTTCCAGAACGGATTTTCTGTACAATCTCAAAGGTTTCCTTGTCAATGATTGCTTCATGGGTATTCTCAAAAATCCTCCATTGTTCAGGACTGTTATCAATTTTTTTGCGATTTTTATAAGACTTAACATGGGTCTTAAAATTCACAGTATGTCCTAAATAGTCCATTCTTTCTAAGATATGAGATACCACAGTTGCGCTCCACAGATACTTGTCAGGTGGAAGAACGGTTCGTGGCTTTTCCCCATGCTCTAGCGCATAATAAGTAGGGCAAAGAATTTTTCTTTCCGTTAGAATATTGGCAATTCGTGTCGGTCCGTAACCATTGACACATAAACGGAAGATTTCCCGAACTACTTCGGCGGCTTCTTCATCTATAAGCCATTCCTTTTTATTGTCTGGATTCTTCATGTAGCCATAAGGAGCGTGAGAACCGATATGTTCACCTGCCATTCCTTTAGAACGCTTGACTGCACGTATTTTTTTGCTGGTGTCCTTTGCGTACCATTCGTTGATTATGTTACGAAATGGGGTAAATTCATTATCTCCCACATGACTATCCACGCCATCATTGACAGCAATAAAATGGACATCCATGTTCGGGAACATAATTTCTGTGTACATTCCCACTTGTAAATAATCACGTCCAAGTCTTGACATATCCTTGACTATAACGCGTTTGATTCTTCCTGCTTCGACCTCTGCAATCATTCTTTGAAAATCTGGTCTGTTGAAATTTGTACCAGAAAACCCATCATCTACAAAAAACACATAAGGCTGATACCCATGTTCGATTGCATAACGCTTCAGGATTTTTTTCTGGTTAATAATACTGTTTGAATCACCCTCCTGTTTATCATCTTGTGAAAGCCGACAGTATAATGCGGTTAATTCCTCTGTTTGATTTCCAATCGGATAAATGGAAGTGATAGTGTTGTTTGACTGCTGTAACATAAATACCTCCTATCCGACAGTCAAACAGACAATGCTTTTGCAACTTTATTGTACCGCATTTTCTGTTTTCTGTCTGCCCTGTTTTATAGCAAAATTATTGTTTCAAGTCATTACGGATAAGCCTTTTTACTTTCGTTACTGCGTCTTCCTGTGCCTGTTCTTTTGAGCGGGATTTTACCACATAACAGGTGTTTCCTATCTGGTATTCCCGTATCATTTCAGGGACAGGATTCTTTGTGTTTTCCATAAGATAACAACCTCCTGTTATTTTCTTTGAAGCAAACCGAACAGCTTTCGCTAAAGCTCATGGGAATCTCACCCCTGCATGGTTCTCATCCAGCCGTACCCTTTGCCAGCGGTGCTACATCATCACACGGACTAAGGCTGTACGGAAGTATCATTATCACAATAGAAAGGTCATGGCGGCAGTTTTTGCGGTAAGCTGCTTATGGAACGCTGGCAGGAATCGCTATCCGGTTTCATCCCTCCTTTGGTGGGTCACGGCGTGCCAGCCCAACGGCTCTCTTTCTATCGAAACGTATTCGGCTGCTTTATGCTGCGTTGATTAGACGCTTTCTTTTTCAAGGAACAATCCGGCTTTGTCAGCCTGTTAAAATGCACTGGTGATAATGCACTTTAATAGACTGGCAAGCTCTGTCTGGGAAGCATGGGCTTGTCCATGCTTCCACAGGAGAGCGTTATTTTTACTTTGGTTCCCTGATTTCAAAAGATAAAATCTTTGCAATCAGACGTGTTTCCATCCGGCGGCGTAGGGTTTCATCTACAACCATGTGGGTATTCCCATATTCGTCTTTCATGGGACGCATGGAACGGCTGGCAATAAAACCGCTGTAATGGCGTACAATCTGGTTGACTGCTTCAATATCGCCGTCCGCAGCCCTTACAATCACAGGAAACGGAATCATAGGGTGCTTTGCTGTCATGCTTCTTCCTCCATAAATTTTTTGATAAATTCCAGTCCGGCGTGTCTTCTTCTCTGGATGGTAGAACGGTTGACTTCCAGAATTTTTGAAATTTCCGTATCGTCAAATCCAAGAAAATAATATCTCAAGATAACATCACGTTTCTTTCCGTCCAGATTTTCCAATGCTTCTGCTAACAGGCTGTTTTCAATACGGACAGTAAATCCATCCATTTCAAAAGTATGGAAGTGGGATGGGTAGGTGTCTTCGGAAGAAAACAGATTAACGGTGTAATCGTCCATATCACAAAACAGGGTTTCCCGTTTACACTGTCTGGACAACGCTTTGAGATAGTCTTTGCGTTCATCTTCCATAGCGACTTTACAGATGTAATCAAACTGGTTCTCTATGGTTGTCTGAAATTCAGATGGCTTCATCATTACTCACCCCCTTTCCAGCCTTGAAAGGGAGCGAGTTGATAGGAATTTCTGCTTCTTTCCCCCTTTTCGCTCTTAGTCCCGACAGGACAGGGGGTGCAGTTGCATTTTTGAATAAAAAAATACACCCATTTTAAAATAAAAATGAGTGCATGAGAAATAACAGTAGAATAAATATGACTTGTCAGTTCATATTCAAAGTCGGACTTCCACAGTGGGGGAGCTATACTTTTTTTAATGAATGTAACTTATGTATGCTGTACAGCAACAAAGAAATCCCCATAGTGGCAATCCTCCTAAATGCCACTACTCATTATTCTGTGTTATCGTTGGTTCAAGAATAGACAAAAAGAAGCGGCGGCTCTAAAAATCAAAGCCACCGCTTCAAAGGCGCATGAAAATCTATCTGCGATACGACGGCTTTTTTTCTTTACCGTCGTCCGGCAGAGTATCATTTAATATTCATTTCTATTTTTCCAGTAAAATCTTCACATTCAATACCGATATAATTTCCGCCATCGGGAAGTGTAATAGTATCGCTGTATGTTCCAGTTGTTTCAAGTAAAGTTACTGCTTCATCAGCTCCCGAAATCCAAAATACCTTTGCAGTACCACTTAAAACTTCCAATGTACAGGTAACTGATATATCTTTTCCGGCTTCTCTTTTTATTGAAGTCCCTCCAAATAGATACTCTGTATCTGAAAAATTTTCATAGTCAGCTTGATAGCTTCCTGTATAATCATCAATCCCTTTTTCTTTTTTACCTTGTAGAGAGAGTTTTCCTGTAAGTTCTATGGAACCCGCAGATTGAACAACATTATTATAATGATTGAGAATTTCATCTTTTGTACAGCCGGAAAGCGTGGATACTCCAATAAGAATTAGTATCAATGATAAAAATATTTTTTTCATAAAATTTTACCACCCTTTCTTTGGTGCCGCCTTTTTCGCTTTTTTCTTTGCCTGTTTGAGTTCTGTTTCCTTCATGCAAATAATCAAGACTGCGGAAATGACAACAATAACTGCAAGGCTACAAATACAAGTTAATATGTTCCAGTTGACTGCGGTATCATAGCTGCGGTAGCCAATCATTCCAAGACTTGCCGTAATCGGATAAAGATTTGCTAACGTCATGTTTCCTGCGGCAAACATACCTCCATATCCGTAAACAAAGGCAATAATAACACCGACTAAAAAGCTGCCTGCTTTACGACAGGTAATTATAATAATCGGCAGAACAGCAATATACAAAAAGAAATTGACTGCGGTTATTTGTAATGCCGCTTTTAAGGCTAAGGATATTTGAAAACCCGGAAATCCTACAATCATTTCTGCGATAATTGTAAACAGACTGCATATCAAACCGAAGATAATAGACAGTACACCACATACAATCAATTTTCCGGTCAACAACCATTTAAATGAAATCGGTACAGTTAAAATATTTTTTAAGGTATCGTCCGTTTGTTCGCGGGAAATCATATATCCAGCAATCAAACTAATACACATAGGGAAAATCATGGACATATTGTTTTTGATAACCTGTTCTGTGAGGTAAGCAAAATCCCATACTGAACCATCATTTGCCATAGAAGTAAATAAAGTCAGCAAAACAGATAGAAGCATGAGCGCAACCCCAGCCCAAAGGATATGATACCTTTTTAGTTTATAAAACTCTGTTTTCACAATGCGAACCATAGTTATTCCCCCCTTTGTTTGTATAATCGGTCAATTAACCAAAATGAAATAATCGCCATAATTCCAAGTATCATTACGACTTGAAATGTTGAGGGAATAAGTCCTGTCATTTGTTCCAAGTCCATTTTTATTCCATGTGCTGCCATATCTCCGGCACTCCAAAATGTAGTTAATGGTGTAGGTAGGAACCACAATATTGTTTTTGGAAGTGCGTCAAACAATGCGGTTGCACTCATATTCAATACGCTATAAAAAACACATAGCAAAATTGAAAACACATAGGTCTTACTAAAAAAGACTACAAGCACAATCAGCGGCAATGTACCTGCTGTAATAAAAATCCCTGTTTCAACGGCTAAAAATAATTTGTAACCAAGTCCATAAACTTCTAATGTTCCCAAACCACAAAGAATTGTCGCAATAGTGGACGCAACGCAAAAGATAATTCCAAATAGAAATAGTACAAAAATTTTAGCAAGTACCATTTGGGTACTGGTTACAGGAATAGTACGCAAATTTTTGAATGTATCATTGTCCCGTTCCATAAAAAACAACATAGCTGCAATGACACCAATAATACAAGGAAGTAAAAACTGTATTCCGTACCCAAGTACCATATTAAAAAGTCCATCAAATGCGTCTGCCTTATCTGTGTATCGCTCCATCATAGAGGGAGTTGTCATTAAATAAGTCAGAGGGATAGGGAACATAAAAGCTGATAAGATAACCAGTGGAATAAACTTTTTCCGTTTCAATTTCAAAAATTCACATTTTATCAGTTTAAGCAATTCCCTCGCCTCCCGTCACTCGCTTGAAGTAATCTTCAAGACTTTCTTCGCAGGTATGAGCTTCTGATACCTCCAATCCATTTTCCACAAAGGCAGTTACAATTTTTCCTACGGATAAGTCAAGGTTATGCAAGCGTAAGTTATGGTCGTCCTGTATAGAAAAATGGCTTTCGTGGAAAGTACGTTCCAAAATTCTTGCTGCCTGTGCGGTATCAGAAAGAGTAAATCGAATATGTTTGCTACTTTTTTGTTCCAGTTCTGCAAGGCTTTCTTCTTCCAGTAGTGCGCCATGGTCGATAATACCAATGTCATCAGCCAATAGTGCGATTTCTGAAAGAATATGACTGGAAATTAAAATTGTTTTTCCTCTTGCGTCACAAAGCTCACGAATAAAAGAGCGAACTTCCGCAATACCGATAGGGTCAAGCCCGTTGATAGGTTCATCTAAAATTAAAAGTTCCGGGTCGTGCATAACAGCAAGTGCAATCGCAAGACGTTGTTTCATACCAAGCGAATACTGGGAAAACAGTTTTTTGTCCTTATAAGGCAGTCCTACTAAATCTAAAGCGTCTTTAATCGCATGATTGTTTGGCACACCTCGTAAGGTTGCAAAGATACGCAAATTTTCCGTAGCAGTCAGATTAGGATAGAAGCCGGGGGACTCAATCAAGCTACCGATACGGGGCAAAAGTTTCTTTTCATTCCCCTGCAAAGCCTTTCCCCATATTTTGACTTCGCCGGAAGTAGGCTTTGTCAATCCAAGCAGCATTTTCATAGTAGTTGTTTTTCCGGCTCCGTTTCTTCCAAGCAGTCCATAAATTCTTCCTCTCTGTACATGGATATTTAAGTCAGCAACACTCTTTTGTGAGCCGTACTGCTTTGTAAGATTTTTTGTTTCAATGATATATTTTTTGTCCATATTCAAACCTCCTGTTCTGTAAAGTATTCTATCACTCCAATCTTGCATTAACCTTGCAACAACCTTGCATTAACCTTGCAATTTCAAATACAGCTTCCGAAAGTAATTAAGGCTCCCGCCATAAAGACGGAAAAGCCTTAATCTATCAACGGAAAAAGTAAAGTAAATTTAGTTCCTTTTTCCGGTACACTATCTGCTGTTATTGTGCCATTCATCTTTTCCACAAGCTGATGAACGATAGATAAGCCAAGACCGCTGCCTTTTTCAGCACGCCCTTTATCACATTTATAAAGCCTCTCGAAAATATGTTTCAAATCTTCTTTTTCAATGCCTATCCCGTTATCAGTTAATCGAATTTGCATATTTTTTTCCTGCTTTGATAGGAATATTTCTATTTTGTCTGCATGACTGTGGGAAATTACATTCTGAATAAGATTATTCAATATCCGCATATAACCGTCCGTATCAAGTTTTACTCGGAAAGGCTGTTCGGGAATATCAATGTTATAATCTATCTGCCTATCTTCAAATATAGGTATCCAGTCAATCAAAATATTTCGTGTTAGTTCCGCAGCTTCAACGGTATTTATATCCATAGCAAACTCATTAGAGTTTAATTTGAACCAGTCAAAAAGAATATCTATATATTCTTTCAAATCGTGAGCTTTACGACGGGCAGTTTCGATATAGTCGTCCTTGTCTTTTCCTGTGACAATTCCTCTATGTGCGGCGTCAAGATACCCAATAAGTGTTGTAAGCGGTGTCCGAACATCATGGGAAAGGCTTGTCATAAGCTGGCGGTTCGTTTCTTCTGCCTGCCGGACAGTAGACAGCCTTTTCTCATAAGATACAACAATCTCATTGATTTCATAAGCAAGAGGAGCTACCAGTTCATTTGTTGCTGATAAAATCCGCCTGTTTCCATTCCCATTTTTTACATCAGCCAATGCGTCTGTTATTTCTGCTATCTGCTTTTTTACACGCCGGATAACAAGGCAAGAAACAAAAATAGAAAAAAGTGCAATGATAATTGATAGAAAAATAATCGCTTCCATAAAAATCAAACCTCCTTGCTAAAGCGATAACCAATTCCCTTAATTGTCTGAATGTATTTGGGGTTTCCGGGATTAACTTCTAATTTTTTACGAAGTCGGCTAATAATCGCCATAATGTTACTGTCATCATAAACATATTCTTCTCCCCACACTTCTTCATAAATCTGTTGCTTTGTCAAAATTTTTCCTTGATGTTTCGCGCAGTATAAAAGCAGGTCAAATTCCTTTGGGGGCAACTCAAAAGTTCCATTTTCCGTAATAATAGAACGATTTTCAAGGTCTATTTTCAATCCGTCAAATTCAAGCTGCTGTGTCATTCCGTCTGTTTGATTGAAACGGGTATAACGCCGTATAAGAGAAATAATACGGGCTATTAGTTCGTCCATATCAAAAGGCTTTGTCAAATAATCATCGGCTCCTGCGCGTAAGCCGCACACTTTGGAAGCACTGTCATTTTTAGAGGTAAACATCAAAATCGGCAGACTGTTTTCTTTTCTGATTTCTTCCAGTGTTTCAAATCCGTCCATACCGGGCATCATAACGTCCAGTATCACAAGTTGATATTCTTTTTCTTTTAATTTTTGTAATCCCTCTTTTCCTGTATTACAAAAATCAGCTTCTATATCTTCTGATAAAACGCTTCGCTTAATCAGCGCACAAAGCTCTTTATCATCATCTATAATCAAAACTTTATTCATGGTGTAGCTCCTTTCCTTGTTTTGTTCTCCCGTCAATCGGTTTTTCCGCGTCCTTTGGTATCAGCCACATATATCCAAGTTTTGAAACACCCAGTATGCGGTTTTCTCTGCAAAGTACCTGTACCCGCCTTTCAGAAATTCCCCATTTCTTCGCTGCTTCGGGGCAAGACATATATTCCATAACACCCAAGTCCTTTCTACAAATCATATCAGTATAATTATAGTCGGGCATACGAATAATAGCAAGTGCAAGCATATGAATTATTATGGCTATAAATAGGAACTGTATAGACGTATTCAGTATGAAAGAGGAACAGTAGAATGTATATGGGTGAATAAATATGGCAAAAAGACCAACAGCTAAATATGACTTTAAGGCTTTCGGACAAGCTATCAAAGCAGCGAGAACCGAACGAAAAGAGAGCCGTAAAAAAGTAAGTGATGAAATGTATATCTCACCACGTTATCTTGCTAATATTGAGAATAAAGGACAACAGCCGAGTTTACAAATTTTTTATGAGCTTGTAACACGCTATGATATATCCGTAGACCAATTCTTTTTCCCAGATAAATCAGCGGAAAAAGATACACAACGTAGGCAGCTTGATACACTGCTTGATAGTATGAGTGAGAAAGGAATACGGGTAGTCACCGCCACAGCAAAAGAGATAGCCGAAGTCGAAACAGAGGACAGGGGAATGTCCAGAACAGAATTTTAACGTGAAGACACATTGTAATCTTTCAGGAAATACAATGTGTCTTCTGCTTTATATAACTCTATTTCACAATCTTCCAGTTTTCCCCGTTCTTTTCCAGTACAAGGTCAAACTGTGATACCTGTGTTGTCATGGTCTGGTTATCCAGATATTTCACTGCTAGGGAAGCCGTCACCTGATTTCCGCTTCGGTTGTAGACTGGATTCACCAGTTCGGAGAAAATATATTCTTTCCCCACAGGTTTCAGCACACCATCATTTACATAATAGGTTAGCTCCTTTGCAGTTGCCGTAGGGTACAGCTTAAAAAAGGTGGTGAGAAATTCGTTGATTTCCTCCGTAGTGATGGAATCCACCGTACCGTCACTTTGTACCGCTTTTGGGGTGTAGCCGGATTTTACGGGAACGCTGGTAATGGTTGGATTCTGGATAATCGTCAGGTTTCCAGAGCCGTCCACATAGACGGTCACCTGATAGGCGGAACGGACGGTTTTACCGGATTCTCCCTCTGTGATACGCTGTTCCACGGTATAGGTCACTTGATAATGCTGCTCCTTTTCTTCTGTGATTTCCCATATCTGAAAATCGGTCAGGGCAGACGATACGGGGATGTCCTTTCGGACAGTATCTACATTCAGGGCTTGCAGTTCTCCGGTGAGATACCCTTTTAAAGCATTTGTCCGGTTATCAATGGAAGCGGCGGACTGTTCCCATGAATAGTAGACTTCTGCGAAATTCTCCACAAAATTCTCTATCTTGTGGGTGTCGAGGATTTGTTCCTCAATTACTTTGGTTTCATGGACAGTATGAATGTCTATTGCCGTGAAATTCTTATAGACGGCAAATAGGAAGCTCACCGCCAGCAGCACCCACAGGGCAATCACAGTTTTTTTGTGGGTATTGACTTTGTAAACTTTCAGTTTCTTTTCTTTCTGCTTTTTCTGGTTTTCCTCTTTTCTAATCTGAATCATATCGGTTCATCCTTTCTTATTGTTTGATTCGTCCGGCTCCGGCAAGGTGCTGTTGCCAGTAGGAGCCTGTCAGGTCTGCGTAACCAATGGGATTTCCGGCATGGTACATCCGGTTATTTCCCACATACAGCCCCACATGGGTGATGTAGGTTCCGGCGTTGTAGGTAGAGTGGAAAAAGACCAAATCCCCTGCTTTTGCTTCGGACAGGGGGATGTGCTGCGTCACATTGTACTGTTCCTGTGCTGTCCGTGGCAGGGCGATTCCTGCCTTGCCATAGCACCACTGCACCAGTCCCGAACAGTCAAAGGAAGTGGAGGGAGAATCACCCCCGTACACATACGTCCATCCCTCATACTTTAAGGCTTCCTCCATGATAGCCTGCACCGTTTCATCATCAAACTGTGCCACGGTCAGGTATTGCGATACCAAGAGGACATAGAACATATTTCCGTAGGAATACCGCCAGCCTCCGTTTTTCTCTACCGCAATAGGGTTGGTGTAGGTGACTTTCTTTCCGCCGGATTTGTCCCTTGCGAAGCTCTCTGCCAGTTCAAAAGTGTATTTTTTTCCACGCCCTGCCACATAGTCTAGGAAGCCGCCGCCGTAGTTGTAGGACTGAATCACACTGTTTAAGTCACAGCCCTTTGTTTCTGCCGCTGCGAGCAGTTCCGAGAAATATTTGCAGCCCTGTTTGATGGATTCCTCTGTACTAAGGGAGTTTGGGGGAAGCCCCAGAGATTCCGAGGACTGCATAACGTCTTCCAGTGTGCCGCCGGATTCCACCTGAATGATGGCGAGCAGCACATTTAAGTATTCCTCTATGCCATATTCCCTTGCATACTTTTCCAGCATAGGTTTATGGGCGAGGACTTCCTGTGATACGCTCACGCCCCCATAGATAAGATTTCCGCCGCTTCCTCCGTCTTCCTCATCCGAGAAGACAATCACCACCAAAAGGAGCAGGGAGAACATCATCACGAACACGCCGGAACAGGCAAAGAAAAGGTGTCTTAATTTCATGGTTTCTCCCCTTTCTTTTGTTTGGCAGCCGCTTTTACCGTTTTTGTCCACTCCTTTCTGGCGGTGGTACGCCGGATGGTAAAGTTTGATTCTTTTACCGCAGGGGCAGCCCGTTTTCTTTCCGGTATCACAGGAGCCGTATCATTCTGGACAGGTCTTGCCGGACGGGGAGTAGCCTGTGTGATAGTGGGAGCCGTCTTTTGTCTTTCATTTGGCTGGGATAGGGAAGCAGATGGGATTATCTGGCGTTCTGTCCTTACAGGCGGCGTTTGTTCATGGTGGATGGAAGCAGCTTTTACCACCGGAACCGAAGCCTGTTCTGCCACAGTTTCCCCATAAGGAACCTGTCCCCGTTCCCTGATGGATAGGGAAGCAGGCTGCATGGCTGGTTTTCCTGCATGATGTCGGAAATCTTCTGGCTGCTTTGCAGTAACAGGGCGTTCATGGACAGGAGCTGCCCCTTTGGGTGTTTCGGAAGCTTTCTGTTGCGGCTGTTTTGCCTGTTCCAGTTCCGCCCTGCGTTCTGCAATGGTCTGTCTGCGGCGTTCTGCCTGTGCGTTCCGCTGTTCGGCTCTGGCAGTTCGGGTCTGGGTCACGCTGGAAGTAAAATCCCGTACTCCCTCTGATACCTGTGTTTTCCCGTGATAAAGGGCGTACTTTGCATTGACAGGCAAATCCTTTGCCTGCTCCCGAAGCTGTCCGGCAGTATCGGCTATCTTATCTTTGGTATCTGCCACCGCACCTACCGCAGAGCCAGCCCGTTTCCATGCGGATTCCTTTTCCGGTGCTGCCTGTCCATCTGGTCTGCTGTGGTCTGCCTGCGTCCGTTTGGAAGAACTAGAGTTGGAAGCAGTTCTCTGGTCTGAGCCAGCCTGTTTTCCTGCGTGATAGGCAACCGTTCCAGCCCCAAGAGCTGCCACAGAACGTCCTAACTTATGCTGTAAACGGTGCATATGGGCGTGCATGAGCATACGGGGTCTTCGCATGATATGGTTCCCCATGCTTTGGGAATCCCCACTCTGTAAGGAGAACATCCCCATCAAATCCCCCAGCTTGAAATAAATTCCGGCAAAGGTCACTATCTGTAAGAACGCCGTCAGGAAGAACGGATATTCCCCAGACAGGTTGTAGAGCATGGTGGAAATGCTGAACGCTACCGTGATAATCAGGGTGATTCCGGCTCTGGTAAGGATGGTATTGAACAGTTTCGTAATGGCACGTTTGGACATCCCCTCAAAAGAGGGAACCATGCTAAGGAGAAAGCTCACAGGCAGGAACATAGCGTAGATGATAAAAAGCACCTGTGAAAAAATCATTATCCCCGTGAGCAGGAATACAAAAACGGAGATACCGATATTGAACATGAACAGGAAGAAGACGGTTCCCAAGCGGTTGATGGTCTTTGTGATGGTAAGGTTGGTATTTTCCCTGTCTTCGATTTCCTCCACCACGATTTCTTCCCTGTCCTGCCCGTTGTTTTCGTCTGGGCTGGTTGAGAGCAGGCGTTCCACACGGTCAGCCCCAATGCTTTCCACATCCGAGTTGCCATATTGCAGCAGGAGCCACGGCTGCTTGACCTGTATGGAAAACAGGCTGTCCCGTATCAAATCCACGCTGTCTTTTCCTTGACTTTCCGAGTTCGGCAGCACAATCTTTGTGCCAAGGGTCAGGCTGGCATTGCTGATGTCTGCGGAAAATTCATTGATTTTCCCGATATAATCAGGAGCATAGGCGATAAAGGCAGCGGACAGCACGAACACCACCACGAAATTGACAACGGCATGGATGGCTTTTGTGGTTTCCCGTTTGATAAGCCCTGTGTAGGCAACGTAAAGCCCCACCACCAGAATGAGAATCAGCAGGAACCCGATATAAAATCCCTCCGAGGACAAGCCGCCTGTGGTGACGCCTGCCAAGGTCTGCATATTTTTTCCAATGGAATCCGCCGTAGAGGAAATGAAATCCAGCGAGTAGGCTTCCTGAATCAGATACCCCGTGGCGTTGGAAAGGTACAGGCTGATTGTCCAGATAAAATTTGTGATGGCATACAGCCCGTACATCACCTGTTTTCCGATACCGTCCAGCCAGTTCCACGGGAGCCAGTCCCATCCGCTGTCCACATAAAAATCAAGTTGGTAGTTGTCCAGAGGATATTTGCTGTATTCGTTGGCAGTGTCCACCGTATCATCCACCAGTCCGGCAGCGTGGGCGGCTGTGCCGAAGACTGCAAGCAGCAGGAGGATGAGCAGGAGTGCCAGAAGCACCCTGCCAATCACTTTTCCTGCCATTTTCCAAGACAACCCCTTTTTTGCTGAATAGGGAACAGGGAGCTGCTGTTGGTTGGATGTTCTATGTATCACCATCATTCCACCTCTTTTCTCACGGGCGGTCTGGTGTCAAAGGCATGGAACAGGTCTTCAAAGATAGGATGGAACTGTATCACCCCCACACGCCCGTACAAATCACTGATAAGGCACTGTCCGTTTTCCAAGTCACGGAGCCGCTTCTGATTGTTTTCATCTTCGGAATCCACCCCGAAAAAGGCGAGGGTCTTCTTGATTTCGTTGATGTCCGTGGAACGGAACGCAAATTTCAAGCCCAGATTGTTTTTCAGCTTTTCATCCAGCAAATCGTCCGTGTTCTGGGTGACAAAGTAAACGCCTGCGTTCATGGCACGTCCGGCACGAACCAGCTTCATAGAGAGGGTCTTGCCCTGTGCCACCTGTAAGAAGCTCCATGCTTCGTCCAAATCCACAATCTTAAACACGCTGCGGTCGGTGTGGATGAAGTCGAGGGCAAAGGTGCTGATTACAATGAGCATTGCCACGGAAAGCAGCTCCATTGTGGTGTATTCTTCAAATGAGGTTTCCTTATCCGGCAGCACCAAATCTGCTACCTGAATGATATTGAGCTGCTTTTCAAGGCTGATGGACTGTGTGACATCCCCATCCGAAAAGAGCAGGTGTGCAAAGTCATAGTCCGTAAAGGATTCGATATGGTCGGCTATGCTGGTGCTGATGGTGGTTCCCTCCGCCCGTAGTTCCTCAATCACTTTGAAAAGCCCCCGTTCTTCACTGTTTGTTACTGCACGAATAGCTTTCCGAAGAACAGGGAACTTTTCCCCGTCACGGCTGGAAATGCCCGTTAAAAAAGTCAGGATGTCGATTGCCAGTGATTCGGAATCCTTTGGGTTCTCCATAATCACATACGGGTCAAGTAAGCCCCTGTTCTGTTCCTCCGAAGTCAGGTTTACGATATTGATTTCATGGGCGATTTCCGGCAGGGTTTCTTTCCAGCGTCCCCGTTCCGCTTTCGGGTCAACAATGAGAGCCTGTGCCCCAAACAATACGGAATAATAGATAATCATGTTGTTGCTGAATGATTTTCCACCGCCGAGGGAGCCGACAAAAGCGGCAGCAAGGGCGTTGGTGACGGAGCCTTTTACCCCTTGACTGGCAAGGGCAGGCTTTAAGTACACGTTTCTTCCTGTATCAAGGCTGTACCCGATATAAATACCCTCCGTTTCTCCTAACATCTGGGTTGCCCCGAAGCCAAGACCAGCGAGGAAGTCACTGGTGACATACTGGATGTAATCGTTCAGATACCGTTTGCTGGCAGGAAGAAATTCCCCATGCAGCCCCAGCATATCCCCAAAGGGGCGAACCAGCTTCACATTCAAATCGTCATAAAAATCTTTCACCTCATTGCAACGTCGTTTCAGTTCTTCCAAGTCGGGAGCCGTCACACGTACCACATAGGACAGCTTATACATGGATTCCTTGCTCTGGTCTAAGGTGGATTCCAGCTCATTCACGCTGTCTAAAGCGTCCACCACGTTTGTACTGGTTTCGCTGTCATTCTGCCATGCATGGTTGTCCAAATCTTTCAGCTCTTTTTTCTTGTTCCGCACCGTGGAGAGGGCTTTCCGGTTTGTCACAATCTCCACATTCATAGAGGTATCAATGGGAAAGGTGAATTGCTGCTGTTGATAGTAAAAGATTTCCGAGGATGGGAAGTCCAGTTCCCCTACAATGCTGTTGATGGTAAAGTAGGCGGCATACACTGTCCCGTCTTCCTGTTCGATTTTCAGATACCGCTGGTTTTCCTCTATCAGACAACGGGTGGGTTGGATGAGGTCATAGTATTTCACCAGTGTTTCCTCCTGAAACCGCTTCTTCGGCAGGTAATACTCATAATCTTCGTAGGCGGTTCCGGTCTGTCCGTATAAATGCTCAATCAGATAGCCAAAATCGTCCTTATCAAGCCGCCGGACTTTAAAGCGGCGTGAGATTTTACTTTCCAGCAGTTTTTCCATCTTCTGAAACCGCCAGATTTCCTCATTGCTCATGGAAACAAAATCCCCCATGAGCTTGTGGTTGACTTCATGGAGGAAGTCAGAAACAGCGGTCTTTGCTTCCCTGCGAAACTGCTTCATGGTGACTTCCTGCTCATTGACAAGCAGCTTGAAGCCGATAAAAAAACGGTAGTCCACCTGATTTTCCCCTATCATGGAAATCAGGGCTTCGGTCTGTGCGTCAATCTTTGCACAGGCAACGTCTTTTAACCTGCCTGTCACTTCCTGTTTGGAGCGTTCTTGTGCTGCCCGTATGCTGGATTCCGTGCTGATTTGCAGGGCGTGAATCTTTCCGTCCCTGTTCTGGGCGATAAGCTGCCGGAAGGAATCGTGTACCTGATATTTCTGTTCGGGGCTTAAAAAGGAATAGTTGTAGGGAAGCAGCTCATAGTAAGCGAAGCACTCCCCGTCATGGTTGAACACAAGGTTATTTTCGATATACTTAATCGGATATGCCATAAATATCACTCCTTACTGCCGTGATGGGCTGTGCCGGATATTCCTTTTCCAGCTTCACGGGCTTTCCTGCATAGGTCAGTTTCGGGCGTACCAGATATGCCAGTACGGATTTCAGGAAGCCGTAAGGCTTCTTCCCGTCAAAGGTCTTCTGGCACATGAACCAAGTGAGGGCAAAGGGTACGCCGAAGTATTTCAAAAATGCTCCGTCAATGAATGAAAGGGGAGGGAGGTTCCCCAAGAGCATAACTGCAAACACCGATACCACGAACCACGCCATCTGTGTGAACGTGATGGGGAATGGCAGCTTAAAATCATTGATGGAATAGAGTACCTTTTCCACCGACCAGATACTGGTATAGCTTCGTATTTTCTTCATGTTGTCCGTCCTTTCTAAAAAATGGGGACAGCAAAAGCCGCCCCTGAATAAAAAACCCGCCTGTATTTCCTGAAAGAGATACAGACGAGTCTACCGTAAGATTTCATATACGCCGTGGTTCGTGACAATAAAGGTTCCATCCAATTCCATGTCACGCCCATAGGCTGCATAGTCGATATAGTTTTGTAAGTGTGCCGGAAGTTCGCCAAGCTGTCCGCTTTCTTCCAGATAGTAGCGAGCCACATCCGCCATATCATCACAGCCGGAATGGCAGATAATATCATCTTCATGCTCACAGAGTTCTTCGATACTGCCAAAGTAGGATTGCAGCTCTGATAGTTCCTCCTGAATGTATTCCGGTAAGTCCTCCACCATTTCACACAGGCGGTTGATTTCCTCAATGGGGGTATATTCGTCAATCTCAAAGGGCAGCTCATAATCATGGATGGCGTATTCCTCATATTCATCATTCAAACCGATACGTTCTTTGACTTCCTCAAAGTCTACAGGCGGCGTGAACCATGCCCCTACCAGTTCGCCCTCATTGTATTTGCCTAAGTTGGCAATGTAAATCCGCATTTCTTCCACAGTGTCACCTCCATTCTCTGTCATGCTCCTTTTGGGGAGTTACGCTCCCCAAGCCCCTAGTGGACTTCCGCCATGAAGCAATCAGAGCTTGCTCCATAACGGAAGTGTAAAATGGGTTTCCTATGCACCGATAATCTTATTGAACAGTTCCAGTAAGATGTCCTTTACACCGTCCGCATTGAAGACCAGACCAACCGCTACAAGGGACACCACCAGAAAGCCAATAAGTTTGGAAAATTCCCTCTTAAATCCGAGGTACAGTCCAATCACCACGATTGCCAGCAGCACAAGGGACTGGGCGTTGGATAAAAACCAGTTGTAAAGATTCTGTCCGAAATTCATAAAAGCTCCTTTCTTTCCTGTAAGATTCCTTATGTTTCAAGATTGCCGCCGTTAAAGCACCACCTCCTTTGCATCGGCGGCTTGCTGTTTCAGGATTTTTTCATGCTTCTCCGTCAGTCTTGCATGGGTGATGATGTCATGGACAATCTGGGTGTGGTTCATCTTATCCAGACGGAGAGCCAGCTTTAACGTGGGGGCTACCTGATGGGAGAGCCAGTGCAGGGTGCGTTCAAAGGAATAGGGTTCCGGTTTGGTTGTCAGTTTCAGGCTTCCCCTGTGTTCCCCGATAAACCACGCCCATTCCTCACTGATACGCCAGTCAGAACGGGGCTTCGTATCGTCCCTGTCCACGAACCGGACATAGCGGTTGATGATTTGAAAGGCTGTCCGTTCTGGATTGTCATGTTCTAACAGGTCACGGATGGCGTAAAAGGCACGCTCATTTTTCAGCCGGATTTCAAAGCGGTTCTTTACCTCTGCGTCCGCAATGGGAATATCATGCTTTTTGTACTGCTCATAGTCCTTTTCGTAAATGCAGAAGTACACCTCACTTTGGAGGGAACCGATATACAGGGTGTTCCCCATACATTCTTTTTCCCCACGCCGTACCAGTTCGCCGCTGCGGTAGCTTTTGAAGCTGCGGAAGACCGAGATACATTCCTCATTCCGGCACTTCTGTGTCAGATGGGGAATGTTCAGGATTCCCGTTTTGTCGTTGATGGCGAGGTCAAGCCGCTTCATCACGCCGTCCTCCATGAGAACATCCATGAAAAACTCATACCAGCTCCGTTCCTGTGCCAGCAGATAGCTTTCAAACTGGCGGCAGCCACGCCCTTTCAGTTCCAGCAGCACCCCTTTTTCCAGTTCCGGTGATACCAGAACGAAAATATCCCCCAGATAGTAATGCTCTGTGTATGAGTAGAAGCCGTAGTCTTCATGGATAAAGTAGGGGAGTTTTAGCCGCAGCACGTCTTCCACGATATGCTTCACATCCGTAGTGGGAAAGCGAATCCGCACATAGTCAAAGAGCATTTCAAGGGGATTGTCTGGGTTGAAGCGTTCCAGAGCTTCCGTGATGGCTTCCTGTAATGCTTCGGATGGGTGAGCCTTGCCCGTTTCAATGTCGCTCAGGTACGGACGTGTGATTCCGGCAGCTAGGGCAAGTTTCTGTTGTGAGATACCATAAATTTCCCGTTTTTCTTTGATGTCCCGTACCCATGTTTCTTCATTCAGTGAAAATCCCTCCTGTCTAAAAAAGCGTATGTCAACTTTCAGAGCCTTGTTGACACACGCCGGATATGGGGAAAATCCCTTGTGTACCGTGGGATTCTGCCCTGTTGTTTGGTTGTTGTCTGTCGATTTGTACCCCTCTGTTAGATACGAGGGGTTTATGCTGGCGTGCCTTGCGGCACACCAGCCACAGCAGGTCAGTCCGTTTCTGCGGCTTTCGCTCCGCACGCCGCCTGCACTCCCTGCCTGCTGTCTATGAGCTTTTTTATTTCCTTGAGGAAATCGTGCCCTTTTGGCACAAGGGGCGTGTAAAACTCCGAGATAACGCTGGTTCCCACATCCACATAGCCACGCCCTTTTATCTGCTTGAGGAAGAAGTCCTTTGTGGTTTCCCCGAACATCATCCCATAACCCATTTCCGACATTCGCCCCAGAGCCACACGGAAATTGAACTGGTCACGGATTCCATCCCCCAGATACTTTGCGTCTGGACGCTGGCAGGCGAGAATCAGGAAGAAGCCAGCCTGCCGCCCAAGCATAACGATTTGTTTTAACTTATTAAGGACGGCAGCATTTTCCTTTGTGCCGAGCATTTCCATAAATGCCACATATTCATCAAAGATAAGGAAATTTGCCGGAAGTCCCAGATAAGCGTAATTTTCCCCTGTCCGGTAATTCTCCATGAGCTTCATGTCTTCGCTGCGTTTCATCATTTCTTCATAGAAACGGTCAATGCAGGCGAGCATATCTTCCTTTTTGTAGTACACCTCCGGCATAACCGCCTGTAAATCCGCAAGGTCGGCGTTCTTTGGGTCTAAGACGAACAGGACAGCGTTGGTGCGGAGCAGAGCTTCAATGAGGGTCAGGATGAAGTAGGTCTTTCCGCCGCCGGTTCCTCCGGCAATGAGCATATGGGGGAGCTTGTCATACTCCCACCAGACATTTTCCATGAGCCGGAGCCTGCCGTCCTTTGCCTGTACGTCCTCAATGGAAATACGGTTGGCAATGGTATCATAAAGCAGAGTGTACTCCACGTAGGAATCCTTTAATTCCTTATCCGTCAGCTCACAGTACAAGCCGCTTTCCAGCTTTTTCTCCAAGTTTAAGAGCTGCTCCTGATATTTCCCCAAGGTGATTTCCACACGGATATGGAGCAAGCCCTGTTTCATCCGGTAATAGATTTTGGGAAAGTAAGTGATGGTTTCTTTGGAACGGCTGGAAGACAAGTCCTTGAAAAAAGCGTCTTCTTTTCTCTGCTCTGATTCATACCACTTGTTTTCCAACACCATCCTTGCCAGTTTTTGGCGGTGGATGAGCTGCTTTACTTCATCCCTGCGGTATCGCCAGAACAGAAGAACTGCTGTAAGGCACACCAGCCCTGCTACGCCCATGCTGAATAACAGGTAAGGGATATTTACATACTGTACTATCTGGGAGAGGGACACTTCCTGCCAGTTGGTTCCAGCTATCTGCCGGATATGAAACAGCAGGACAACCAGCAGGAAGACAGGGAACAGGGTGGCAAGGGCAGTATGGAACACAAGGTCTTTATCCGTGGGGCGGATACGTTTTCCACGGGGGAAAAGCTGCTTCATGGAAACAATCCTCCTTTCATTTTTCTCTTATTTATCTGTTATTTTGCAGGGGGAGCGTCTTTCTTTGGTGGCTGAGGATTCATGGCAGCCCCTTTTTTCAGGATAATATCCTCCGCCTTGATGTACCAGTCCACCTCTGCCCCCTGAAAAGTAGCCGTTGCTACGGTGTCTGCCACCGGATTGATAAGTTCCACCTCTGCGTTGTAATCGAACTCCTTTAATGGCACGCTGGCAGGGATGGAAACCTGAATCATACGCCCCTGTCCTCTGGATTTTAAGTCATAGGTACGCTCCTTGATTTCTTCTGATACCGAGCCGTCTTCATTCTGGAGGTGAACCTCACGACGGAGGGCAGAAAATTTCAATGCCCCGAATGTTGCTTCCTTGTCAATCACGATTCCGTTTGCTAATCTCATAGTCTGATGTCCTCCTTTTCCTTACGCTTTTACCATATCGTCAGCGTGCAAAATGTAGTTGGTAAAGCCCCTTGTGCCGATTTTATAGCCCTCTGCGGTGATACGGGGATTGACGAGCTTTACACGTTCCTCAAAGTCAAAATGTTTCTCTCCGGCTTCGGCAGGGAGGATAACCACAATATCATCTGCCCTCTGTACGTCTGAATAAAGGTTGAAGCTGCGAGAAAGTACCGCCATGCGTCCGTTGATTCTTCTCTGTTCTATTTTGTCTTCTCCGGCAAACTCCAAGTTGCCAAATGTCTTTTCCATGTTGGGGATAACGAATTTTAATTCCATATAGATGTACCTGTCCTTTCTGAAATAATATAGTTGGCTCGATAGCTTCTGTTGATGTTCCATCCGACAACGGAGGTGAACGATTTTTCTCTGTCATACAAAACCGCCTTTCTTATTCATGTATGGTTTCTGCTATTCCTGCCATGATGTAATCAGCACACGGCAGGGCGATTGCATTTCCAAGTGCTTTGCACCGTGCATTATCACTAATGGGCTGTCCTAAATTTCCATATGCTGTCCACCCCTCCGGTAATCCCATCAGGCGCTCACACTCAACAGGTGTCAAATTTCGGAGAACTCCGTCTTTTTCTTCCCCCTCATACCAGAATGAAATCATATTGACTGCTTTTGCCAGTAAAGTTGGAAAAGGTTCATCTGGCCGTCCGAAACTTGCGAGGAAAGCAGACTGGTTTCCTGATTTTGCAGCACTCCGCATACGCCGTTCCTGAAAGGGGCGGATGACGGGTATTTTCCCCCTTGTTTTATCAAGAGATATTCGACTGGCTCCGGCGGCGGGCAGCCCGTAGTCTGTGCAAGGCGGAGGAAGCGGGAACATATCACGGGGCTTAAATAGTATTTCTGCGGAACGCTGTCCTCTAAAATCTGCCACAAGGAAGATTCTCTTTCTTCGCTGAACAAGCCGGGGCTTTCCCCAATACTGGGCATCCATGAGCCGCCAGCACAGGTCAGTCTTTCCCCCTCGCACCATACCGGCGTTAGCCCATCCTCCAGTAGAAGGCATTGAAATTTCGGTATCGGAAAATGATTGCAGCACGGCTCTAAAATCCATCCTGTCATTTGAAGAAAACGCTCCCATGACGTTTTCCCAAACAGCGATAACTGGATATAACCCATTTGTAGCACACCTCATTTCTTCTATAATTCTGATAGCCTGAAAAAACAGTCCTGATTTGCTTCCAGCCAGTCCCTCACGCTTTCCGATTTTAGACAGGTTCTGGCAGGGAGAACCGAATGTAATAATGTGAACAGGAGGGATGTTCCCTCCGTGTATCTTTGTAATATCCCCTAAATGTTCCATGTCTGGGAAGTGGCGTTTTGTTATGGCTATCGGGGATTTTTCAATCTCGCTTGCCCAAACGGGAATAATTCCATTACGGGAAGCCGCAAGAGGGAACACGCCGATTCCGTCAAACAGGCTTCCTAATTTAAGGGCACACATAGACCGCCTTTCGTTTTGCTTTTTCATGTGTTGTTTCCATTTTTCTGCTCCTTTCCAGACAATAAAAAAACACCATCAATGGAAGTCCATTCAATGGCGTTTGCTGTTGTCTGCTCATTTCTCAAGGTAAAGCAGAAAGCCCAATAGAAAAAGACGCAAATCTCAAAATGCGTCTTTTTCCATCTTCATATTCATTTTTTATAAAAGCACCGTCTGCCTGCTGTCTGCAAAGCCTTGATTTTACTGGTTTTCTACTACCATCCTTATCAAAGCCTTGCTAATACAAGGGGTGTGGCACTTTTATCTGCATACACGAAATATAGTAATGTTTTATCTCCGCTTACTTTTTTTCTGAATTCCTTTTATTTTCCGTTTTGTTATGAATTGATAGTCCGTTCTGAATCCGCAGGTTTCATGGAGATCGTCAGTGATTTCCTGACGCTCATATACCGGCATGAAGCCCTGTTCTTCTATATCCGTAAATTTTATGTCTTTTAAAGTGTGAAGTAATTGTTCTGTGGTATAAGTCCCTTTCAAGGAGCGGTTTAATAACCGGAAATGTAACAGAGCAAGAAAACAGGTAAGAAAATGAGCCTTAATTCGGTCTTCACGGTTTAAGTAAACGGGTCTGGCTTCAAAGTCTGTTTTCATAGTTCTGAAACAGTCTTCGATCTGCCATCTTCCTTCGCTGACTTTTAAGATATCTGCAACGTCATCATCAAGCAGGTCTGTGCATACCGCATAAAGACCGTCATACATTTCTTCTTCAGCAATCTTATCCGTATCGAGATAATAGTGGATCTTGGCTTTTTCTCCTTCGGTGGTTACAGCTACCTTGTTTACAAATCTTGCAGGATCATTTGGATTTTTATGCTGTCTTTTTAGAGAGCCATTTGCAACCATTTTTTCTGCCCGACAAATCTGCTCTGCGCGGATAGCTTTCTGATAAGCGGCATATTTAGGGGAGTAGGTTATGATCAATCTTTGATCCAGTTTTTTTGTCGTAAATGGTTCATCTTTATAATAAAGCTGGTTCTCATCATCATCGGTCAGTTTTGTGAGGTCAACAGGTTTATTATCAGCGAGACGTTTGAATCCTGTTTTATTTAAAGCCCATGCCCGGTCTTCGGCAGGCAGCTTTTTGATGGACTGAGTGACAATAAATGCCCGTTGTCCCATGTGATTAAGGACACGGTTATCCTCAGAAGCAAGCCCGGCATCACTGCAATAGATAAACTTATCACAGCCGAATTGCTGGAGAATCTTTGTTTCTAAAGGTTTTAAGGATTTCTGCTCATTTTGGTTTCCGGGAAAAAGTGAGAAAGCCAGCGGTATTCCGTCACCATCTGTAAAAAGTCCCATTTGAATAATGGGATTCGGACGGTGTTCCTTGCTTTTTCCGTATTTTTTATCCCCATCTTCCTGTTCGATTTCAAAGTAGTAGTTTGTGCAATCATAATAAAGGATTCGATCCATTCTGTCACCAAGGAAAAAGCTGTTTTTATAAACTTCTGATTGAATAAAATCGCATTAAGATCATACTCGAATTTATGTCGGCTTTTGATTTTTCTGCAGACAGAATCGAGTTTAAGCCCATAATAAATTGATTGAAGGAAAAGATATCCACTAGAAAAAAGTTTCTGTTTATGATAGTCCATAAGTCTGTTGGAATGAAACGGAATCATAACAGTAGCATCCTCTTTTTCACTTTTATATTTCAGAGTCTCAAGACGCGCCTGTTCATTAGCCCATTCAACAACTCCATCACGATCTGTGTGGAGCTGCGCTGATAATTCAGCTAACGTACCTAATTTTCGGATGGTTTTTGAAGTACTTTTCCCATTGGCATTTGTATAGGACTGAGTGATGTAAAAGGACTCGGAATTTTTTGATTTTGATGTTGTTATACGCACAATAATCACCTCTGTCACTATTATATCATACATCACTAAATATTACTATATAATAAAAATAAAAATTTGACAAAAAAATAAGCCTGTTTCAAGGCTTTGCGGTACTTTTTTGAATTTCAATGTGTCAAACTCCCGGCACAATTCTGGAAGAAGCCATTGGTGGAGTTTCCAGAATTTCTGTGGTTGTGCCGGTGGATGGAAAGCTGCGGCTTGCAGTAGGCGGTACATTCAGTTATTATGAATTTACGGTACCGATTGACAGCCGGATGACAGACTCCGAATGGAGACAGATGATCGGCATGGAACTGAATGACGATATGGAGTATGAGTATGACAATAAAGTGGAACAGCCGTCCTGGACGAAGAGCTACCGGTACTCCTGGGACGGATAAGGCAGTCCGGCATACAAAATGGATTATAGCAGGTGGAATAGCAGTGGTGGTAAGCATCACTGCTGTTTTCACCTTGTGGTGGTATGGAGCTTTTCTGCCGCATTGGATTACCTGGAACGAAAAGGAGTTCTTTTATGAAGGCTGTGAGGTGATTTTGAAAAACCGGACACTCCGGGTGGTGAAAACGGATATGGAGGATGCCGGAGACCGTCATCGATTTATGAAAAGAGATCAATCGGAGCACATATGGAAAACTCCGGCGGACTGGCAGGTGCAGGATGTTCTGGTAATGGATATTGACAGGGATCAGCAGGAAGAGCTGGTACTGCTTATCTGGAAGCATGGGAGCTATGGCAGGCATCTTCCCGTCTGGGAGAAAAAGAATGACATCCGTCTGGAGCAGCATATCTTCATTTACCGGCTGCAGGAGTATCCGGAACAGAATAATGAATATGTAAAAGCCCAGGATGAAGAAGCAGACAAAATTATAGAAAAAGAAGCAGAAGAAGGAAAAGACAGAGAACGCAATATCAGTACAGATGTGATGAGACCGGTGTGGATGTCTTCTTCACTTGGGAAAGAGATTGGGTCAATTGCCCGGGGCAGGAAAAACAGTTTGATTCTCACCCGATATCGTCTGAAGGATCTAAAAACCGGTCGGGATTTACAAAATAACGGGGCAGGAGCTGGGCCTGAGCCTGACATTTATACCGGGAAAGACCGTATTGCTGAGGATGGTACAAGTACCTGCTGGATTTGGAAGGACTTTGGACTTAAATATGCAGGAGAGTCAAAGGAGCAGCAGGCTCAGGTGGTCTGTGCAGGTGATAATCTGATCCACCTAAGTCTGCTCGCAGCAGAACAGAAGAAGCAAAGAGCCGGAGAAGTGACAGCAGAGAATTTGTACGATTCCTTTTATGACTCTGTCCGGGATAAGCTTCAGAATGCAGATCTGGCAGCCGTAAATCAGGAGACAATTTTTGTGACAGACCCGAAGAGAGTCAGCGGCTATCCCCGCTTTGAAACGCCGACAGAAGTAGGGGATGCCATGGAAAGGGCCGGATTCAATCTCATTACCCTTGCCAATAATCATGCACTGGATCAGGGAATTTACGGGATCAATACGACGACGGCTTTCTGGGATGAAAAGGGAATTTCCTATGTGGGAGCGCAGTCTGCGAAAAGCTATAGTGAAGCTTCGGAGGCTGCCGTAAAATTCATGGAAATCAATGGAATCCGCTTTGCCTTTGTCGGGTACACCTATGGGACAAACGGCATGCCGGAGCCGGAAGGCTATCCTCATCTGGTAGAAAAGCTTGGAGATGAAGAACGTATGCACCGGCAGCTTTCCTATGCAAAGAGCCGGGCAGATGTTGTAATGGTGTTTGTGCACTGGGGAACGGAGTATGAAACAGAAATTGACGAGCAGCAGGAATATTACAGGGACTTCTTTTACTGGGAGGGAGTCGATGCAGTGATCGGAACGCATCCTCATGTCGTGCAGAAGTGGGAGATTGTTGAAAAGGATGGAACGGCATATGAGGCAGATTCTGTCGGATGGAAAAAGGATCTGCCACAACACAAAATGCTGATTTATTATTCTCTCGGCAATTTGATCTCCGCGCAGACAAAAGAAGAATGTCAGACCGGAGGACTGGCAGAGTTCACTGTGGTGAAGCAGGCGGATGGAGAAATATGTCTGGGAAAATGTTATCTGGAAACTATATCATAAATCCAGAATTGTTTAAGAAAAGACTGTGTTCTAAGATTTCCTGAAAGTATAAGGAACTTCTTTTGCTACAACGGATAAAGTTACAATAACACGACATATTTTTGTGAAAAATGGCAGATGTAATACTAATAATCTAAAACGGATGAACTATAATAGTATCGTGAGAGCTTAGAATCCGTAATACGATGAGTCGTTTTTCAAAATATGAAGAAAGGGTTATGTTACCCGATGGAGGAAAAGATATGCTGAATGTCGTGAAAGGGAAAAGCAGGGCAATTGAAAAAGCCGAAAGAAAAGAGAACTCCCTTTATCTTTATTCTGAAGCTGGAATTCATAGAATAGAGCCGAAAAATGACGCTGTTATAAGGGTGACATATACACAACGGGAAGAGTTCAGCAATACAGAAAAGTCCGGAGTGCTGTTAAGAACCGTATTCCCGGATTGGGATTATATGGAAACGGATACGGAAATATGGCTGAAAATGAGAAGACTTACGCTTGTTGTTAATAAAAAGACAGCTTCTTACAGCTATTTTGACAGTCATGGAAAGAAGCTGTTAAAGGAGCGGGAACGGGAAAGTAAAAATCTGGAGGAATTTACGGTTTACAGATTGGAAGCACAAAGCAGCAGGATCGAGAAGGTACATACACCGGATGGGGATAAAGAGGTAGTTATGGAAGCTGCCAAAGTACCGCTTGGCAAAAGCTATCATACAAGAATGTATCTGGAATGGGCCGAAAACGAAGCCTTATATGGACTTGGACAGCATGAGGAGGGATTTGCCTCCCTGCGCGGACAGACACTGTACCTGCATCAGGCAAACCGGAAGATAGCCATACCGATGCTTGTTTCTACATTAGGATATGGGATACTGGTGGACACCTATAGTCCATTGATTTTCAGTGATACGTTATATGGTTCTTATATTTACACTGAGGCAGATCCGGAAATGGATTTCTATTTTATCAATGGTGAGACCATGGATGGAGTAATTGCACAATATCGGAGCTTAACCGGAAAAGCCACAATTTTACCAAGATGGGCATATGGATATATACAGTCTCAGGAACGATATGAAACCCGGAAAGAAATCCTGGATACGGTAAAGGAGTATCGTGAGCGTAATATTGGCCTAGATGGAATTGTTCTCGACTGGTGCTCGTGGAAGGGAAATCTTTGGGGACAGAAAACCTTTGATGAAACACGCTTTCCGGATCCGGACGATATGATGGAACAGCTTCATGAGGCGCAGGTGCATTTTATGCTGTCCATATGGCCTAACATGGATCAGGAGACAGAGAATTATAAAGAATTTGCGGAAAGACAGCTTCTTTTGCCGGGATGCAGCATTTATAACGCCTTATCCGCAGAAGGAAGACAGCTGTATTGGGAGCAGGTAAAAAGAGGACTGTATGCGCACGGGGTTGATGCATGGTGGTGTGACAGCAGTGAACCGTTTACTCCGGAATGGAATCATGTGGAAAGAACAGAACCGGCGAAAATGTATGCCGAGTACTGTGAAACAACGGAAAACCATCTTCCCGCAGAAAAAACAAATGCCTATGCGTTATATCATGCACAGGGAATTTACGAGGGACAAAGAGGGGAGCAGGATAATGAGAAAAGAGTTTTTAATCTTACCAGAAGTGCATGGACCGGGCAGCAGCGTTTTGGAACAGTCCTCTGGTCAGGAGACATAGAAGCTTCATGGGAGACACTCCGAAAACAGATTGCAGCAGGCTTACATTTCAGTGCCAGTGGTCTGCCGTTCTGGACAGTGGATATAGGTGCATTTTTCGTAAAGAATGGGAACTTTTGGTTTTGGAAGGGACATTATGATGCGGGAACAGAGGATCTGGGATATCGTGAATTGTTCGTGAGATGGTATCAATGGGCATGCTTCCTTCCGGTATTCCGCGGGCATGGAACAGACTGCAGAAGAGAACTTTGGCATTTTGAAAATACAGAAATCCCTTTTTATGATGCTCTTGTACAAATGAATCATCTGAGATATACACTGATGCCTTATATTTATTCCTGTGCAGGCCTGTGCTGGTTGAAGGATCGCTCCATGATGAAGCTGCTTGCTTTTGCCTATCCGGAAGAAACAGCAGTTTTTCATATTATGGATCAGTATTTGTTCGGAGAAGAACTGATGGTTTGTCCGGTCACAGAACCTATGTATTATGGAGAAAATTCGGCAGAGCTTACGGATACCGTTAAAACAAGAAGGGTATATCTGCCGGAGGCACACGGCTGGTATGATTACTGGACCAATACCTATTACGAAGGGGGACAGTGGATTGAAGTCTGTGCATCTATTGACCGAATACCATTATTTGTCAAAGAAGGAGGGATCCTCCTGAAGACAGACTTTGCCGGTTCCACAAAGGAGCTTGACGGTAATTGCTGCGTTACGGTTTATACCGGCCGGGATGGCTGCTTCGACTTCTACGAGGATGAGGGTGAGGGGTATGACTATGAAGAGGGAAAATATCGTCTTACCAGACTGACCTGGAAGGAAGCAGACAGGACTCTCAGCACAGAGGTGATGACACCGGAATCCCAGTGGAGCAATATAGACAGGATTTATCAGATCCGGAAGGTATATATGGTAGAGAAAGAGTAACGATTCTGTACAAGCGGAAGCTTTTGCTTCTGAAGCGATAAAAAAATCATTTGATCATGTAAGATCAGAAGAGGAGGAAAAAGAATGCAACGTATCAATTTAGATGAAAAATGGTGTTTCAGACGAGGAATGCTGGACTCTGTGGGCATGCTGCAGTGGGATCCGGGAGAACTTGTGAATCTTCCGCATGACGGAATGATTCACCTTGATGTGACGAAGGAGGCACAGGCTCAGCATGATTCCGGTTATTATCCGGGGGATACCTGCAATTATACCAGATATGTGATGATTCCCAGGGAATGGGAAAAGGATCTGGTAGGACTGCAGTTTGATGGGGTAATGATGCATACCTCTATTGATGTGAACGGCTGTAAGGTGGGGGAACATCATTATGGCTATTCTCCTTTTTATGTTGATTTGACGGATTATGTGACCTTTGGTGAAGAGAACAGAATTACGATTAACGTAAATACCGGCGTGCAGCCCAGTTCAAGATGGTACACCGGTTCCGGTCTGTTCCGGGGAGTGACCCTGTGCCACAGTCCGAGAGTATTTATCCTGCCGGATGGAATTAACGTGGTTACCAGGGAAGTTACGGATCAGATTGCCTTTCTGGAGGCACAGGTGGAGATCGGAAATGAGACACTGGAGAACCATATGGTGGAAGTAAAGGTGGAATTGTGGAAGGAAGGTGAGCCGGAGGAAAAAGCTGTGGCGGAAGCGAGGCGCATGATTGAAGTTGGAAAGAATAACCGGGAAACAGCCAGAATTTCCATTCATCTTTCGGATCCGGTACTCTGGGATGCGGAAAATCCCAATTTGTATATCGTAAAGGCAACCGTAACAGATCAGAGTGTTTTCCGTACCCATAGCAATCCGGTTCCGATACAGACTGTGGATGAAGCACAGACACTGTTTGGAATACGGACCATCACGGTTGACTCCGTAAGGGGACTTAGGATCAACGGAAAGCCTGTCAAGCTTAAGGGAGGCTGTGTTCATCATGACAATGGCCTGCTGGGAGCAGTCAGTTTATATGAGTGTGAGGAAAGAAAGATAAGGAAGCTTAAGGAAACCGGCTTCAATGCAGTCAGAACCGCACACAATCCTCCATCCGGAGCACTTGTGGAGGCCTGTGACAGACTGGGAATGTATATTTTTGACGAGGCTTTTGATGCATGGGGAATGGCGAAACGTACCGGCGATTACAGCCAGTATTTTGCAGCTCTGTGGGAGAAGGATCTGACCGCGTTTATCAAAAGAGACCGGGTTCATCCATCGGTTATCATGTGGTCTACAGGAAATGAAATACCGGAAAGAGGTGGACTGAATCAGGGCTATTCCACTGCCACAAAGCTTGCAGAGTGTATCAGGACCTTAGACCCGACAAGACCGGTCAGCAATGGAATCTGCTCCTTCTGGAGCGGATTGGACGATGCCATGGCAAAGGGGCAGGATCAGACACAAAATGCAGCCACGGAAAAGGAAGCAGATTTCTGGGAAAAACAGACCGAGGCCTTTACCAATGGTCTGGATGTGGTAGGCTACAACTACATGGAGGATCTCTATGAACGGGATCATGAGCTTTACCCGGAACGTGTCATTCTGGGGTCTGAAAATTTTCCGAGGGAAATTGGATTCCGATGGCCGGTAGTAGAAAAGCTTCCTTATGTGATCGGAGAATTTACCTGGACAGCATGGGATTATATCGGAGAAGCCGGAATCGGAAAATCCCTGTTTGTAGAGGAGACGGATCCGCTTGCCAAAAAAGGGCCGTGGGCTGTTATGCCATCTTCCACAACCTATTATCCGTGGCGGCTTGCCAATGATGCCGATTTTGATATAACAGGTATCCGGAAGCCCCAGGGAGATTACCGCAGTGTGGTATGGGGAAGTGAAAAGACATATCTGTATTCTATGCAGCCGCAGAATTATGGTAAGGCAGAAGTGATCAGTATGTGGGGGTTTACGGATGCACGTAAATGCTGGAATTATACAGGCTTTGAAGGAAAACCGGTCGAGGTTATAGCTTTTTCAGGCGCAGAGGAAGTGGAACTGCTGTTGAATGGAGTGTCTGTTGGGAAAAAGGAGGTTCAGAAAGATGGAAATTTGCCGAATTCAGTCCGGTTTGTGCTTCCTTATGAAAAGGGTGTACTCGAAGCGGTAAGCTATACGGACGGAATGGAAGTCAGCAGGGACCGGCTGGCAACAACCGGAGAACCGGCAGAAATCCGTCTGATACCGGAGAAGAAGGAGCTTCGTGCGGATGGACATGATGTGGTTTTTGTACAGATTGAGATTCTGGATCAGAATGGTCTGCTGGTAACGGATGCGCAGATTCCTCTGAAGGCAGTTTTATCAGGAGTGGGAGAGCTTTCCGGCTTTGGAAGCGCCAATCCTGTGACTGAGGACAACTATACACAGCCTGAAACATATTCCTTCAGGGGAAGAGCCACGGCTGTGATCCGGAGCGGCTATGAACAGGGAAGCGCAGAACTTGTGATAGAGAATGCGCAGCTTGGCAGCTTCCGTACAGAAATCAGAATGCTTCTGTAAAACATATGAAATTATGAATATTGCCGGATAAAAATGAATATCGTACTCAAAACGGTAATAAATGAATAATTTCAAAGTATAAGTGAAGATTTACTTTTATATGTATATGTGTAATACTGAATTTGATATCTATAAATATCACACTTAGAGAATCGCCAGATGATGATAAGGGAGGGAAGAACGATGTGGATCAAAAATCGGAAGCCTGAAGAATCGGATCGTGGAACAAAGAGGTCTTCCCTCTGGAAAAGATACCTCATTGTCATGCTGGCTGTCCTGATGCTTGTCGTGACAGGAATCGCTTATAACGCAGCGCGCAGAACCGGAGACCCGGTTAAAAACGTGCGGGAGGCAGAGAAAGAACCGATAGAGCTGTTTGTTCTTGCTCCCTGCGAGAGCTGTCATGAGGAGGAAAAATTCCGTCAGGAAATAGCAGACCGTTTTGCCAAAGCGGGGATTGAAAATCAGGATTATACCGTTTATAACGTCTATAAAGAAAGTGGTGCATCCCATTTTGAAAAAACGGTTGGAAAATATGGACTTGGGATCACACTGACGGATCTGCCGGTGGCGGTCGTCGATGGGATGGCATATCAGGGAAGCTATCAGGAGATCAGCGAAGCTGTGGTGAACTACCTTGAGACCGGTATGGCAGAAGAGGACAGGAAGACCGCATCCGGTTCCGGGGTAGAAACTGACGGAGACATGGAAAGTGAACAGGAAAAAGATACGGCATTTTACCGCGAGGTCAGTGAGATCGGTGAAGAGGATACGACACTGGTTTTGTTTGTAACAGGAGCCTGCGAGAGCTGTCAGAAGGCAGATCAGTATTTGCAGGGAAGCCTGTCGGATAAAAGCTTTCATCTGTTGATCTACAATATCCTGGATGAAGAAAATGCGGTTATACTTCGCAGACTTATGAAGATATATGGTGTACCGGAGAGCGGACAACAGGTTCCGCTTCTTTTTTCCAGGAGCAGTTATCTGTCCGGAGCGGAGAAGATTGTGAACGGTACGGTTGGAATGCTGGAAAGCGGAGAAGCACAGGGATCCTGGAAGGACATAATAGAAGAGCTTGCCGGAGAGAAAGAAAGCGTTAAAATTTCAAAGAGCCGGCTGGCGGTCACGGGATTTTTTAATGGCTTAAACCCATGCGGGATTTCAATGCTGTTGATGGTTCTGTCCATACTTCTCATGTCGAAACGCAGCTTTTACGGGGGAAGTTTCACCTATCTGGCAGGAAAATTTCTTACCTATCTGCTTTTGGGATTTACGATCGGAACACTTTTTGGCGTGATTGAGAATACCCTGTTCCGGACGGTACAGAAGGGACTTGAACTTTTCTTTGCAGTACTGGCTTTTATCTTTGGTGTGTTTTATCTGATCGATTTTATCCATGTCCTGAAAAAGGAGTATGGCAGGACAAGATTTCAGCTCCCGGAACGCTTCCGGAAGTGGAATCACAAAATGATTAACAGGCTTACGAGGATACCGGGGCAATTCTGGTATCCGGCCTTATTTCTTCTGGGAATTGTGATTTCCGCAGGAGAGTTCCTGTGCACGGGACAGGTTTATCTGGCCTCTCTTCTTTATATGGTGGAGCAAAATGCCGGATTTAACCCGGAATTGGCAGGAAACCTGGTAATCTATCTGATTGCAATGTGTGTGCCGATGGTTCTGCTGACGGTACTGGTATCCAGGGGGAAATCCGTGATGTCGGCGTCCCATCTGTCACTGAAGATCCTGCCGATGATCAAACTGGTGTACAGTATTTTTTTCTTTGTTTTGTTTTTTACCTTGCTTTTCTGAGAGAGGAGATTTTTCTTTTGAGGCTGTTATTGGAGCAGAATATGAACTAATGATATAGAAATAACATGTAGGCGATAGGAGGTAGGCGATGATGAGCAGATTGTGGTATCGGCAGCCAGCCGGGTTCTGGGAGTGGGAGGAAGCACTTCCGGTTGGAAACGGACGGCTGGGAGGAATGGTATTCGGCAGAACGGATTATGAGAGAATACAGTTAAATGAGGAAAGCATATGGTATGGAAAGCCGCTGAACCGGAATAATCCGGATGCTTTAGGAAATCTTGAAAAAATCAGGGAACTGATATTTGGCGGAGAGATTGAACAGGCGGAAAAACTGATGCCGACGGCACTTTCCGGATGTCCCAGTACACAGCGGACATATCAGACACTGGGAGATTTATATCTGATATCGGATCTGGATACAGAACAGGAATGTAAGGAGTTTGTCCGTGAACTGGATCTGGAGCAAGCCATATGCAGAGTTTCCTTTTTACAGGGAGATGTGCGCTATGAACGGGAAGTGTTTGTCTCGAAACCGGAAGATTGTATGGTGATCCGGTTTGCAGCAGATGCAGCGGGCATGATCAGTCTGCGGGCGAGATTGGAGAGAGACCGGTTCCTAGATGGAGTCGGGAGACTTTCCCGGGATACAGTCTTTCTGTACGGGGGTCTGGGAGAAGGCGGCACACACTTTACAACAGTTTTAAAAGCGGTTGCAAAGGGTGGAAGAGTATTCGCAATGGGAGAACATCTTTGCGTGGAGGGAGCAGATGAGGTTATACTGTATCTGACAGCCTGCACGGATTTTCAGGATATCAGGAATGGAACAGCTACGCATGGTTCCGGAGAGCAGATTTGGGAGAATCTGACAAAAAAAGCAGAAGCAATTCTGCTTGAGGCATGTGCGAAGGACTATGAGGAAGTAAAGAAAAGACATATTGCAGATTATCAGGCTCTTTATCACAGAGTATCCCTGCAGCTTGGAGGAGAGGAAAAGGATGCGATTCCGACAGATGAAAGATTGAAGGGATCAGTCGGTGGGGATGCCGGACTGTCAAAGTTACTGTTTGATTATGGAAGATATCTGCTGATTGCAAGCAGCAGGAAAGGAGGTCTTCCGGCCAATCTGCAGGGAATCTGGAACAAGGAGTATCTTCCACCGTGGGATTCTAAATATACAGTGAATATTAATGCGGAGATGAATTACTGGCCGGCAGAGGTATGCGGGCTGTCCGAATGCCATGAAGCCCTGCTTGATTTCATCCCGACTCTTGTAAAGAACGGCAGGGAGACTGCCAGGAAAATGTATGGCTGCAGAGGGTGGACGATGCACCATAATACGGATGCTTTCGGAGATACCGCTCCGCAGGATATCTATATTCCGGCAACTTACTGGATGATGGGACCTGCATGGCTGTGTACACATTTCTGGACCCATTATGAATATACCGGTGACCGTGAGTTCCTGAAAAAGATTTTCCCTGTCATGCTGGAGGCAGCATTGTTTTATCTGGACTTTCTGGTTGAAAAAGACGGAGTTCTGGTGATGTGCCCGTCTGTATCTCCCGAAAATACCTATCGATTGCCGAACGGACAGAAGGGTGCGGTCAGTTATGGGGTGACAATGGATAACCAGATCCTTAGGGATCTGTTCAGCCAGTGTATAAAAGCAGGAGAAATTCTGGAAGAAACTGATTTTTCCGTACATCTGAAGGAAATGGGAGTTATGGAAAATTGCGGGGAATTCATCGACAAGATCGTGGATGCCTGTGGGAAGTTATCCCCGACACAGATTGGAAGTGATGGGAGAATTAAGGAATGGATGGAAGAGTATGAGGAATGTGAGCCGGGACACAGACATATCTCTCATCTGTACGGACTATATCCGTCCCGTCAGATATCTGTGGATAAAACCCCGGAACTTGCCGAGGCAGCAAAAAAGACTCTGGAGATGCGGCTTCGCTTAGGTGGCGGACACACGGGATGGAGCAGGGCATGGATTATTAATTTCTATGCAAGACTGCACGATGGAGAGGCTGCTTATCGTAATATAGAATTAATGCTGGAACAATCAACATATTCTAATTTGTTTGACCGGCACCCACCATTTCAGATTGACGGGAACTTTGGCGTGGTATCCGGTATTGTAGAGATGCTTCTGCAGTCGGACGAGGAATCGGTCAGACTACTGCCAGCTCTGCCCGGGGCATGGAAGGATGGAAGCGTAAAAGGTCTGAGAATTGCAGGGGGCGGAAGCGTTTCCATGGAATGGAAAGACGGACATCTTGACCGCTGTGTGATCGAGGCAGGGAATCCGATGAAGAGGGTGATTCGCTATGGTAACATCGCTGACGAAATTATGCTCGCATCAGGGAAAACGGAATGGAATCCTGTCAGATGCTGATCGCTGGATGACAAGAATGAATGGGGGATGCTTTATATGCAGAAAAGGAAAGAAGACAGAGTTTTTAAACATTATTTTATCATGTACTTTTTTGTGCTTCTGATTCCGATGATCATATGCTGTACCTATTATTCCTATATGTTCTTTGTGATAAATGAGGATGATATTTCTTCACGTAAAAACGACCTGGTTCATGCGGCAGCAAGATTTGATGCAGTGGCTTCTGAAACAGTTCGACTGGCGGACAGTCTGGTGTCTAAGGCTGAAGTGAATAAATTTAAGAATATGACGGATGTAATGGCCTATCCCAATACATATAAAATAAACGAACTGCAGACATCCCTGCCAGATCTGTACCATGATAATCAGGAAATGTATAACTATTTTATTTTCTTTGATAATTCAGAAGTGGTGATCAATAAATCGATTGTTTATACCTATGAGCAATTTTACACATTGTATATGAGCAGGAAAGATGTGGGGAGCTTCGAAAACTGGAAGACGGAGCTTGCAAGGGAAGGAAGGCACTATGGATTTCTTCCCTTGCAGGAATATGATATGCATAAGACGCGCACAAGCAAACCGGTGGATAAGCTGCTTGCCTATACCAGACCGATTTCAGTGTTTGATGGTGCGGAAACAGCTTATGTATATATTTTTTTAGATGACGATGTCATTGATTCCAATATGCTGGTTCCGGAGAAAAACAGTATTCTGACAATACAGGACTTTGCGGGGAATCTTTTATATTGTAAGGATGAAAGTGGTCTTGGTAATTATAATGAGGAACTGATCACACTTTTAGAAGGACTGGATGAAAAACAAAGTTTTGCCCAGAAAAAGGTAAAGCTGCAGGGTATCAAATATATGTTGATCTCCTATAAGTCAGAAGCTTCCGGACTGCGCTATTCCTATCTGGTGCCGAATAATATTATTAATGACCGGCTGATGGACTGCATCAGTATGCTGGTGCTTTTTATTATTGTAGGGGTAATTGCGGATGTGGTGCTGAGTTATTATATATCCAAGAAGAATGCAACACCGATCAATGATATGCTGAATAAGATGTCCATTAAAACGGAAGATCTGGAAGGGCACGATACGGTAATTTCCAGTATTGTTAATACGGTTAATGATCTGGTTGAAAACAATACCGATTTGTCAAATGCAATCAATATGCAGAAACCATATCTGAAAACAGCGTTTGTAAACCGGCTTTTATTTTCTGACTTTCAGAATGAAAAGGAGATTACCGGAATGGCAGATTACCTGAAATGGCCTTTGGAAGGAAGGGTGTTCTGCGTTCTGCTGTTCCGGTTCCATATGCTGATCGATTCGCTGGAAGAGACAGAGCAAAGATTTTTTAATACATTTACCGCATCTTTGGCGGAACTGGTTGAAAAAAAGAGACCGGACAGTCTGTATACAGATCTGGGAGAAGGACAGTTTGCCCTGATTATGAATGAATCCGGTGATGATGCGAAAGGGATAAAAGTAAAGTCAGATGAACTGGTTTCCTACATCAAGTTGGAAATGCCGGCTGTCATGGCTCAGAAAGTTTTTGTCTATGGTGGAAGTATTGAGAAGAGGGCGGATAAAATCGTTGATTCATATCAGAATGCTTCGTACCTTTGCTACAATGAGGAGGAGAGAAATGAAGAGCATATTATCTGGTACAGTAAAGGAAATAATCATTCCATCGGATATCCGTCCAGTGATATGCAGGTCAAACTTACCCATTTTGTGATTGCGGGAGACGAGAATGGTCTGCATGATTATCTGCAGGGGATTGTCACCAGATTTTTCATAGAAACTGATTTGCCGGTTTATCTGCAGCATGTCCTGATTACGGATCTCCAGATCATTCTGATCAGGCTGCTGGAAATCATCAAACTGGAAGATGACGAGTATACGGCATATTATGTGCAGCTCGAAAAAAATAATAATATGCCGGTACTGAGCCAGATTACAATTACATTAAATCTTTTCAGGGATATCTGCAGGTTTATGAATATGCAGAAAAAGATGCGGGACGGGGACATGATAGCCAATGGAATTATTTCCTATATAGATGCCAGATATGGTGATCCGGATTTGTCACTTGCTTTGCTTGCGGATCAGTTTGACATCAGCCAGCCATATTTGTCCAGCCTGTTTAAGCAGACTCATGGAATCAATCTATCCACCTACATTGAAAACATCAGAATTGAGAAAGCAAAGGATTTTCTTAAAACTACGGATCTGACCATCAATAAAATCAGTGAGATGGTTGGCTATGGATCTACCAATTCTTTTTGCAGGGCATTCAAGAGAGTGACAGGCATCAGCACATCGGAATACCGGAAAAGCTGATAAAGGAACCGGATTCCGGTAAGGAAAAGGAGCAGATTATGGAATTTATTGCAGAATGCAAATTAATGGGAGACGGGTATGCGGGCGGATTTTCCTGCGGAATGAGCATGGCAGGAAGTCAGACAACAGAAAACCTGGTAAAAATAAAAACCTCGGAAGAAAAAAATAAAAAGGTAACGCTATGGAAAGACGAGCGGGGGTATGAGGTCAGGGTCTTTGAAGAAAAAGAGAACCAGGTCGCCAGAGTATATACAGAATTTAAAAATAACAGTGAAAAAGAAGTAGTTATGGAGATGCTTGCTTCATTTGCTTTAAAAGGTATTAAGGCGGACAAAATCCACAGGCTTCAGAGCTTCTGGAGTGCAGAAGGCAGGCTGCGGACGGAAACCATAGAGGAGCTGCATCTTGAAAAATCCTGGAACGGTTGTGCCAGAAGAATCGAAAAATTCGGCAATGTGGGATCCATGCCTGTAAGAAAATATTTTCCTTTTCTGGCACTGGAGGATTGTGAAACAGAAGAATTCACAGGAATCCTTATGGGACATGCATCATCATGGCAGATAGAAATTTCCTGTAAGGAAGTGCAGGAACTGGATGTAATGGGAGGAATTGCAGACAGGGATTTCGGACAATGGATGAAAAGAGTGCTTCCCGGGGAAAGCTTTACAACACCGGATGCACTGATTGCAAGGGGAAACTCCCTTGCGGATGTGTGCGACAAGCTGATAAAGGCTCAGCGCCTTAATATTTCGCCTGTGGATGCGGATATGGGAATTATGTTTAACGAGTACTGTACGAGCTGGGGGAATCCAACCATAGACAGCATTAAGAAGCTCAGTGACAGGCTGGTAGGGCAGGGAGTTAAATACCTGGTGATCGATTCGGGATGGTATGGGCTGCCAAATGACTGGGCCTGTAGCGTAGGAAACTGGGAAATCAATAAAGACAGATTCCCAAATGGATTAAAAGAGGCTGCAGATTATATCAGATCCAGGGGAATGATACCGGGATTATGGTTTGAAATGGAGGTGGCAGGACCTCACAGCAGATATTTTCACGAAACGGAGCATTTATTGTCCAAGGATGGTTATCCGCTTACGGTATCCGGCAGAAGATTTCTGGATATGGAAGATCCATGGGTGATCGAACAGCTTACCCGGGATGTAATTGGAACGTTAAAGGAATGCGGGTTTGGATATCTGAAGATTGATTATAATGATACCATAGGAATGGGATGCGATGGAGCAGACAGCCTTGGGGATGCTTTATACCGCAAAGTAAAGGCTACCCAGCAGTTTATCCGGAAGATAAAGGAAGAAATTCCGGATATTGTGATAGAAAATTGTTCAAGTGGTGGACACCGACTGGTGTATTCCATGATGGAGCTGGTCAGTCAGGCAAGCTTTTCAGATGCGCATGAAACACTGGCAATACCGGTTATTGCAGCAAATATGCACAGAGTGATTCAACCGGCACAGAGTCAGATCTGGGCTGTTTTAAGGGCAAAGGATGATGCGGATCGCCTTACCTATTCCCTGACCAGCACATTTTTGGGAAGAATGTGTTTAAGTGGTGATATTTATGATCTGACAGCCCAACAGTTATCCCTCGTGGAGGAGGCCATTTCCTTTTACCGAAAGGCGGCAGAGGTCATCAGATCCGGAAAGACAACGAGGATTGAATGCAGTACGGAAAGTTATAATCATCCCGAAGGACAGCAGCTGGTAATCCGGGAGTATGAAGGAAAGAGATTGATCATCTTTCACAGATTTAGGAACTCGGCTGAATTGCCAGATCATATTTTAAGGGACAGCAGGATTATTGCAGAGTTTGGTAGGGCAGATAAAGACTTTACAGCAGCAGCTTATCTTGTGGAGAACGGAAGAACTTCCTGAATCAGTTTTTGAGACGGCTTTGACCGTCTCTTTTTTTGCGTTTGCAACACCGCTCGCGCGAAGAGTTCGCAAGCGAACTCTTTATTTCCATCTAATGCAGATGGGAATATGATCCAATGGAACGTTTTGGAATGAAAATAAAATAATGATAAGGCATTGGAAAAAATGAATATTGACATGTAATCATTGAAAAACCTTGTATTTTCGGTGTCGGAACGGACATATAAAAAATGAATAGTTCAAAAAGGAGATGAATATTTACTTTTGAATCTAAATATGTGAAAATTAAATCACAGGATTTTTGAAAAGGACATAAAGAGAAAGGAGAATCATTGAAAATGTCGGAAAAGACAAAAATCAAAAAAAAACAAATTGGAAATAAAAAGACATTTGGTCAATATTTCCGTGCGCACTGGCAGTTATATGTGATGATAGCACCACCTATTATTATGTTACTTATATTTGCCTATGCTCCTATGTATGGAGTAATACTTGCGTTTAAGGATTATAAGGTAAGTCTTGGAATCTGGAACAGTCCCTGGGCGGGCGATCACGGCTTACGAAATTTTATACGATTTTTTAATAATTATAATTTTAAGGAGTGCCTGCGCAACACGATTGTGCTTTCCGTTTATTCCATGCTGGTAAGCATGCCTTGTTCGATCATACTTGCACTGTCACTAAACTATGCAAAGAATGTTGTGTTTAAGAAAACGGTACAGATGGTAAGCTATTGTCCCTATTTTATTTCAACCATCGTATTTGTCGGCATCATCAACATGATTTTTGACAATCGTACAGGTGTTGTAGGAAGCTTTCTTTTTAATAAATTTAATATGAATGTACTTGGAAATGCCGATTTGTTTCCATCCCTGTATGTGTGGTCCGGTGTATGGCAGGGCATAGGCTTCGGAGCAATCATTTACATGGCGGCTCTTGCAGGTGTGGATCAGGAGCAGCATGAGGCAGCGATTATTGACGGCGCAACACTGCTGCAGCGTATATGGTATGTGGATGTTCCGGCGATCATTCCAACGGCGGTTATTATGCTGATTCTGAATATGGGAGGTACACTGAATATCGGGTACGAAAAGATTCTGGCGATGCAGAATCAGAATAATGTAGCAATGTCAGAAGTTATCAGTACCTATTCCTATAAAGTGTCACTGGTGTCCTCATTTCCTGATTTTTCGTATTCGACCGCAATTGGTCTGTTCCAGTCACTGGTAGGTCTGGTTCTGATCATCATAACGAATAAAATTGCAAATAAACTGTCTGGGACAGGTTTCATGTAAAAGCTATCGTACGTGAAATGTGAAAGGAGTTAAGATGAAGCATAAAAAGTTAACACAAGACAGGGTTGTTTATTTCATTAATTATGTCATGCTTGCTGTGTTTTTGATCATAGTTCTATATCCTCTTATTTATATTATCAGTTGTTCCTTTAGCTCTGGTGATGCATTGATGAGTGGCAAGGTGAAGCTTTTTCCGGTAGAACCTACCTTACAGAGCTATCGTGCGGTATTTAAGTATAAGAGTATATGGACGGGATATTGGAACTCGATTGTTTATACACTCGTCGGAACAGTCATCAGTATGGTTCTTACATTGTTTGCAGCTTACCCTCTTTCCCGTAGTGATTTCCGGGGGAAGAAGGTATTCACGGTGATTATCCTGTTTACCATGATGTTCTCGGGAGGACTGATTCCTACTTATCTGCTGGTAAAGAGCTTACATATGCTGAATACCATCTGGGCAGTGGTACTTCCCGGAGCAGTGAGTGCTTACAATGTTATTGTAGCCCGCACCTATTTTGCAAATACCATTCCCAAGGAGCTGCAGGAAGCAGCAGAGATGGACGGATGTGCGGATTTTCTGTTTTTTATTAAAATCGTAATTCCCCTGTCTACACCGATTATTGCAGTGTTGTCCCTGTGGGCGATAGTAGGTCTTTGGAATTCTTATTTCTGGCCTATGATTTATCTGGATTCCCAGGAACTTCATCCACTGCAGCTGGTATTAAGAAGAATTTTACTGTTATCCCAGATTAACTTAAACCAGACCAGTATAGATCCGGAAACCATCCGGAAAAATCAGTACCTGGGAGAAATGCTGAAATATGGTACGATTATCGTCAGTACACTGCCATTAATGATTATTTACCCATTTGTGCAGAAGTATTTCGTAAAGGGGGTTATGATCGGCTCCGTCAAGGGATGATCAATGACTGTAAGCAGGAAAGCAGTCATACCGGATATCCAGTGAGTTATCCGTTAACATAAAATCAAAATCAATCATAAAGGAGAGAAAGAATGAAAAGAAAACAATTGTTACACAAGTCAATGGCAGTCTTAACTGCACTGACACTCATGGCAACTGCTTTTACAGGCTGTGGCTCGGGTTCAGCTACGAAGCAGGATGACAGTGCGCAGAGCACAGATGCCGAAAGCCAGAATGCTGATAACGGAGCAGATGGGTCGGATCCGTTTGCATTTGAATCGGCGAAGGACGTGGTGTTCCCACTGAAGGAAAAGCTGACACTTACCGTTTTTGTTAATAATCCTGATCAGAGTGTGACGAGCTACCAGGATAACTGGGTTACAGACTGGATTGAAGAACAGACCAATATTCATCTGGATTATGTTTATGATTTGACCGGTGATGAGGCGACACAGAAGCTTAATCTGATCATGACAGATCCAGGTTCCATGCCGGATTTCTTCCTGCGTACCGGATGGTCGAAAGCAGAGACGTTATCCTATGGCCAGCAGGGATTGATTCTTCCGATCGAGGATATGCTGGGGGAAATGGAAAATTGGACGACCATGAATGAAGAAAGTCCCACGAGAAAAGCAGATTTAACAATGTCTGATGGACATGTTTATACCTATGGAGGAGAGAATGAATGCTTCCATTGCATGTACCAGCATCGTATGTATATCTACAAGCCATGGGTCGAGAAATACCTGGGCGGCAAGAATCCGGAGACCACGGAGGAGCTTTACAACTTCCTGAAGATGGTAAAGGAAGATGATGCCAATGGCAATGGTATTGACGATGAGATTCCAATGACCGGATATATTGGTGGCTGGGCAAGTGATCCTACCGTATGGATGATGAACTCGTTCACCCAGTGCGTGAATCCCCTAAGTAACACCAATCCTACGGTTGCCGGTGGACTGGTTGTGAATAATGGAAAAATAGAATATGCCGTCATGAAGGATGAGTACAGAGACGGTCTTCGCTATATGCATAAGCTCTTTGAGGAAGGACTTCTGGATAATCAGACATTCCTTCAGGATAATACCCAGTTCTCAGCTACCATAGATGCTTCAGAGGGTAATAAGGTAGCAGTCTATGCGGGCGGTGGTATGGAGAATTCGGAGTTCTGGCAGGGGGTTGACGGTGAATGGCAGAACTGGGAGATTTTAGCTCCTGTAGCAGGTCCTGACGGAGTCAGATATTCCGGACGTGGTATCCAGACATATTTTGAGGGCTGCCTTGGAGTAGTATCCTCTACCTGTAAATATCCGGAAATCGTAGTAGCACTGTTTGACTTCATGGCTTCGGAGGATGCAGTACATCATATTGGAGGAGGTCCGGAAGGTATTGCCTGGAAGTATACCGATGAAGGTGTTTCTCTGAGTGGTGGAACCCCTACCTATGAACAGATTACCGTTCCTGAGGATTTCGATTATGTAAAAGATGGTGGATTGTCCAAGACATATGCAAATTATCGGTATACACCGGATGCCATGATTCAAGGCTCAACGGCTGAATTTAGAGGAAACATGAGAGTTGCAGATCCAAGTCATTCTGGAGAATACTTCTTCCAGCAGTGTGCAGAGCTTTACAGTCAGTATGCACCCGATGTGGATACACTGGTTCCGAACCTGTCCTTTGAGGGAGAGGATGCAAAGATTGTAACAGAAGGAACTCTGACGATTGGTGGTTATGTAAATCAGGCTTTAGTACAGTTTATTGATGGAAGTCTGGATATTGAAAAGGATTGGGATGCTTATATCGAAAAACTTAAGAGCATGGGTGTAGACGAGTATGTCGCTGCGTACCAGCGCACTTATGACGCATATATGGAAGCTCAGGGAAAATAAGAGCATTTAAAAGGGTTAGTCTGACCGGATTCCCGGCCGGACTAACCTGTTTGTTATTGACAATTTAAGATATGTTTATGCTGTCGGTACCGTTACTTTTCTGAAAACTGAATGCTGCAATCTGAAGGAAAACCGGTGTAGAGACAGAACAGGCTTTGGAAACCGGAAGATGAGAAAAGCTGCTCCAATTCGGCCAGAAGGCGCAGATGCACAGCACCTCTGTGGATTGCACAGGGTTCTTTGTCATTGAAGAATTCGATACTTTTCTCAAGAATAATTTCTTCTGCCAGTGGAAGCTCTGTCCAATATCCTTCATAGAGAACGGCTTCATGGCATGTAACGGTGAGATAACGTTTCTTTTTGGCTTTTAAAAACATAATATATCCTTTACATCAATTTTGATTTATTGAAACCTTATTGTTGTCAATTGTACCATAAACAGGATATTCTGTACAGGAAGGAAAAAGAATGAAAGAGATATATGCAGATTGTGCTTCAACGACTCCGATATCTGAACCGGCGCTGCGAGTGATGACAGAGTGTATGAGAACCTGTTATGGAAATCCTTCCAGTTCGCATCATTGCGGGAGAGAGGCTGCCCGCGTCCTGGAGGAGGCGAGGGATGGAATTGCCGCCTGCATCGGAGCCGACCGGGAAGAAATCTATTTTACATCGGGAGGAACCGAGGCGGATAATCAGGCGATCTTTACAGCAGCAGCGTATGGGAAAGCAATGGGAAAACACCATATGATTTTTTCGAGCATAGAGCATCATGCGGTTTTAAACTGTATTCCGGCGCTTAAAAAGGCAGGATTTGAAATCACACAGATCGGGGTGGATCCATGGGGACGGGTATCCATGGAGGAGCTAAAAGCAGCCTGCAGACAGGACACCATTCTTGTTGCGGTAATGTATGTGAATAATGAAGTGGGAACGATAGAACCGATAGCCGAAATCGGACAGCTGTGCAGGGAACGGAATATATTGCTTCATGTTGATGGAGTGGCTGCTGCCGGACATCTTCCTGTTCATGTGAAAGAACTGGGAGCAGGAATGTTTTCTCTATCAGCGCATAAGTTCCGTGGACCAAGAGGGATTGGGGCATTGTATGTGGATAAGAAAATTCCAGTGGCAAATATGATGTTTGGTGGAAGTCAGGAACGTACAAAGCGCCCAGGTACACAAAATGTTCCGGGAGCAGCTGCCATGGCACAGGCACTGTGCGACAGTGTGGCAACTATGGAGGAACAGACGCAGAAGCTGGAACGTCTGCGGAAACGTCTTCTGGATGGCTTGCAGGATGTAGAAGGAATGTGGTTGAACGGTCATTTAGAAAGCAGGATTCCGGGAATTGTAAATCTGGGATTTGAAGATGTGTCCGGTGAAACGCTGATGCTTCTTCTGGATCTGAAAGGAATCGCTGTTTCCACCGGAGCAGCCTGCAATACCCATTCTGTGGAACCAAGCCATGTGCTCACAGCGATGGGGCTTACCAAAGAGCGGGCAGGGAGCTGCATCCGTATTTCTTTTTCGGCAGACCATACAGAGGAAGATATCGACCAGATATGTAGTATACTGAAGCAGGAAGTTGCGCGTGCCAGGCAATAAACAGATCAGGAAAATTTACAGGAGGAAACAGTAATGAAAAAACAAGCATTTAACCCTTATTTACCGTCATGGGAATACATTCCGGACGGAGAACCCTATGTGTTTGGAGACCGTGTTTATATTTATGGTTCCCATGATTTCTATAACGGATATGTTTTCTGTATGGGAGACTATGTCTGCTGGTCGGCACCGGTGGATGATCTTGGCAACTGGCGGTATGAGGGAGTGATCTATCCGAAGACCTCAGATCCGTTAAACCGGGATGGGAAGATGTGCCTGTATGCACCGGATGTTACGGTAGGGCCGGACGGAAGATATTATCTGTATTATGTACTGGATCATGTATCTATAGTTTCGGTTGCAGTCTGTGATACACCGGCAGGAACCTACGAATTCTACGGATATGTACATTATGAAGATGGTACCCGTCTGGGAGAAAAGCCGGGGGATGAACCGCAGTTTGATCCCGGAGTACTAACGGAAGGGGAGGATACCTATCTATATACCGGCTTCTGTGCGCGGGGAGATAAGTCCCGTACCGGAGCTATGATGACGGTGCTCGGTCCGGATATGCTGACCATTAAAAAGGCGCCACAGCGTGTGGCACCCGGCTGTGAATACAGTGCAGGAACCGGATTTGAGGGACATGAGTTCTTTGAAGCTCCCTCCATACGGAAACGGGATAATACCTATTATTTTATCTATTCATCGATTGTAATGCACGAGCTGTGTTATGCGGTGAGTGATCATCCTACAGGTGGTTTCGTTTATGGAGGAGTAATTGTCAGTAACTGTGACCTGCATATCGACAGCTATAAGCCGGCGGATATGCCTGCGGCCTATGGCGCGAATAATCACGGAAGCATGGTACAGATCGGTGAAGACTGGTATATTTTCTATCATCGCCATACGAATAATACATGGTACAGCCGGCAGGGATGTGCGGAGAAGCTTACCATCCGGGAAGATGGAAGCATCGAACAGGCAGAGATTACTTCCTGTGGCTTAAATGGCGGACCTTTGAAGGGAAAGGGAGAGTATCCGGCATATCTGGCTTGTAATCTCTTTACGGATGTGCCGTCTGTATATGTAGGAAAAAGCAATGTCCCAAGAGTCATGCAGGATGGCAGGGACGGAGATGAGGAGCCGGGATATATCGCCAATTTTACGGAATCAGCTACAGCGGGCTTTAAATACTTCCTGTGTGAGGATATCCGTGAGATCAGTATTTGGGTAAGAGGTTATGGAAATGGCTTCTTTGAGGTGAAAACGTCATGGAACGGAGAGGTACTTGCAAAGCTGCCGGTACAGAATACGAATGTCTGGGAAAAATATACGGCACCGGTTTCCATACCGGATGGCGTACAGGCAATTTACCTGACTTACCGGGGAGATGGAGCACCGAGTCTGCGTTCCTTTGAACTGGCATAGGACGGTGAATGATTACCCATAACTATGACAGGTGCTTCCGGAATTCCCGGGGACTTGTGTTGTAGAATCTCCGGAAAGAGGAAGAAAAGTGTTCAATAGAGGAGTATCCCAGGTTTTCTGCAATGTCTGTGATACTTAAGGATTGGTCGGAGAGCAGAATGGCGGCAACGGACATTCTGGCTTCGGCCTTTTTTTGTTGGAAGGATTTCCCATAGTGTTCCATCAGAAGACGCTGCGTCTGTCTTGCGCTTAAGTTCAGTCTCTGGGACAATCCCTCTAAGGACAGGGTCTGGTATTCATAGAGAAAATATTCGTCAATAATAACAGATTTGGAGTCAGCCATGCTGTTGTGCGAAAGAAACAGATTGGAAACAGGGTGATCTTCATAATTACGGACAGTGTAAATCAGCAGCTGGGATAAAAGAATCCGGATCAGATCCTGTTGTCCTATATAGGAGTGCCCCAGTTCATAAAAAAGCTGTTTCATCAGGGCATCTATTCCCTGGGTATCCTTGCCGATCCAGAAGGGAGCAGAGGTAAAAGCGCTGATGACAGGTGTGTTCTTTGTTCCGGCAGACTGGCTTCGTATTTTTAAATAAACACAATATTCCTGCATGGGATCTGACTGAAGCGGTGTCTGAGCATGTTCAATGTGGGGACCCGTGACAAAAAGAGTATTGGGCGATATGTCATAATACTGCCCATTTGCGACCAGCTTCCCATAACCGGCCGGAATATAATGGATTTCGTAACAGTGATTCCCATGGCTATGGGTGGGAATCGTCCTGGTAAAAAGCTCAAATACAATATTCAACGCGTGGATCTTTACATTTTCAACTGAAAAATGGATATCAATATCATGATATGAGGTTTTCATAGAATTACACCTTCTTATATTTTAGTCAGTCTGCATCGTCCGGCAGCTTATGGATGATGTGGCTGAGCGATTACAGTCTGAAGCTCAAAGCACCTGCTCCTGATTACAGGGAAGCACTGATATTATAACATGAAAGTTATAATAATACGACATATTTTTGTAAAAAACGGCAGATATGACACTAATAATTTTATGTGAGGAGCTTATAATTACAGTATAAAGTACTTTATTTGAAACAGCGCGCAGATATCAGAAAGTATCAGATCCGTAACAGAGGGAACAAAAGTGACATACATGTTAAATGAAGAAAGAAGGTATGATTATGGCAGTGAAAATGTTGATGAAGGGAGCTGTTCTTCCGGGAAACAGCACCGTAGAATTAAAGGATTTTGAAATTCCGGTACCGGGACATGGACAGGTTTTGATTCAGACAAAAGCAACCACCATCTGTGGCAGCGATATCCGGTGTATTTACAGGGAACATACAGGGAAAGGACCGGAAGGCTATATTCCCGGTATGATTGCCGGACATGAGCCCTGCGGTATTATTGTGGAAGAAGGAGAAGGCTTGAAACGCTTCAAAAAGGGTGACCGTGTCATTGTATATCATATATCAGGCTGCGGTGTCTGCAATGACTGCAGAAGAGGATATTACATTTCCTGTAAGAGCAGATTCCGTCAGGCCTATGGCTGGCAGCGTAATGGCGGAATGGCACCCTATATTCTTGCTGAGGAAAAAGACCTCATAGCATTGCCGGATGAGCTGACCTATAAGGATGGGGCACAGGTGGCCTGCGGATTTGGTACCGTATACGAAGCAATCGAAAAAATCGGTATCTGTGGAAACGATGCAGTTTTAGTCACAGGTCTTGGACCGGTAGGACTGGCAGCTTTGATGCTTGCCAAGGCATTGGGAGCCAATAAGCTGATCGGTGTTGAAATGAACGATTACCGGATTGATCTTGCAAAGAAGCTGGGACTTGCCGATTATGTGTTTAAACCGGGAGAGGATACATTGGAAAAGATTCTGGAGGTTACGGATGGCAAGGGCGTTGAAAGAGCCATTGATGCTTCTGCAAACGATGCAGGAAGACAGCTTGCTATACGTGCGACCAGAGAATGGGGTAAAATCGCATTCGTAGGAGAAGGCGGAACCTGCACCTTCAATCCAAGTCCGGATATCATCCATGGACAAAAGACGATCTATGGATCCTGGGTAACTTCGCTTTGGAGAATGGAAGAACTTGTGGAGAGACTGGTCCGGTGGAACATTCATCCGGAGGATCTGATCACCCATGAATTCCCGATTGAACAGGCAGACGAAGCATACCGGCTTATGGCTGGAGGACAGTGTGGCAAGGTTGCAGTCGTATTTCAGGATTCATGTGGAGGAAAAGAATGATTGATGTGATGGAACAAAGCAAAATTCCGACCAGGGAATTATACAGTGGTGAAAAAATTCCCTGTGTGGGACTGGGAACCTTCGGTTCAGACAAATACGGTGCAGATGCGGTCTCAGAAGCAGTATATGGTGCGGTGAAATACGGCTACCGGCTGATTGACTGTGCTTCTGTATATCAGAATGAGGATAAGATCGGACAGGTGCTCCACAGGCTTTTTGAAGAAAAAGTGGTACAGAGACAGGATTTATTCATTACCTCCAAGGTCTGGAATGATATGCACGGGCAGGGACAGGTTATGGAATCTTGCCGTAAGAGTCTGAAGGATCTGGGACTTGAAACAATAGACCTGTATTTTGTACACTGGCCATTCCCGAACTATCATGCTCCGGGATGCAGCGGAGATGCGAGAAATCCGGATTCCAGACCGTTTTCACTTGAGGAGTTTATGTCTGTATGGAGACAGTGTGAGGAACTGGTGGATCAGGGACTTGTCCGCTACATCGGAATGAGCAATATGACGATTCCGAAGTTAGAAAAGGTGCTTCCACTCTGCAGGATACAGCCGGCAGCGCTTGAGATGGAGCTGCATCCTTCCTTCCAGCAGCCGGAGCTGTTTGATTATGCACGCAAGCATCATATTCTTCCCATTGGATACTGTCCGATCGGCTCACCGTCCAGACCGGAAAGAGACAGAACATCAGAGGATGTGGCAGACATGGAGCTCCCTGCAGTGGTAAAAGCGGCTAAAGCACATAAGGTGCACCCTGCTGTGATCTGTCTGAAATGGGCAGTCCAGCGCGGGCAGGTACCGATTCCTTTTTCTGTGAAGGAGAGCCAGTACATTTCCAACTTGAAATGTACCACCTGTGATCCGCTGACAGACGAAGAGATGGAGGAAATCCGGCAGGAAGACCGGAACTGTCGTCTGGTGAAGGGACAGGTATTTTTGTGGGAAGATGCCAAAGGCTGGGAAGATCTCTGGGACGAAAACGGAGTGATTACGACGTAATACGAATTAAGAAGAGAGGTTTATATGTTAAAAGGAATTCCTAAAATTTTATCACCGGAGTTATTAAAGGTTTTATGCGAAATGGGGCATAGTGACAGACTGGTTATTGCGGATGGAAATTTCCCGGCCGAATCCATGGGAAAAGATGCAATTGTCATCCGGATGGACGGTCATGGAACCAGTGAAATCCTTGAGGCAGTTCTGCAGTTGTTCCCGCTGGATACCTATGTAGAGCATCCGGTGAATCTCATGCAGGTTATGCCCGGAGATGCGGTAGAGACACCGATCTGGGAGGAATACAGCAGAATCGTCCGGCAGAAGGATGAACGCGGTGATGCAGTCATTGGACAGATTGAACGCTTTGCATTTTATGAAGAGGCACGGAAAGCATATGCGATCATCGCCACGGGAGAGGGTGCTTTGTACGCCAATATCATGTTACAAAAGGGTGTTGTGGTTTAGCTTCATTGAAAATAAACATCTATTAATATGCAGACAATTGACGGATAGGACATTTGTCTATGGTTTGGCAATTTTAAGCAGATTCAGATTAGAGAATAAAATAGCTGTTGCACTATAAATATGGTGTGGCAGCTGTTTTTTGTTTATAATTTCTGATTTGTCTATTGCTTTCGTGAGTTAATATGTTTACAATATTTATAAAGAATTTCTTTGTGAAGATTGAATAGTAGCATCTATATGGACTTTTATATATTGCGTTTTCGTTTTAGCTAAAATACCAGTATAAATGATTTATAAGAATTCAATATGGAAAGGAAGGAATATGCCTACTAACAATAATGTTAAAATCAAGGAAATTGCTGAAAAACTTAGTCTTTCTGTAGGAACGGTATCTATCGTTTTAAATGGACGAGGCGATGCTATGCGTATTTCCAAGGAAACACAGGAACGAGTGCGAACTGTAGCACAGGAAATGAATTACCAACCGAATATATTTGCAAGAAGACTAAGAAATGCAGGTAATGGAATGCCAGAGAGAGTTGTTGGTGTTTTTTGGAATTATTTGTATGCGGATGAGATAATGAGCAGTATATATCGACACCTCTAGGAAGAAGCTGATTCAAAAAGATATCGTGTGGAATTCATTTTTCGTTTTTTTCATCCAGATAAGTTGTTTCAGGAACGAGAATTGCTTACTTCGCAACAGTTCAGCGGTGTCATTGTATATGGAATAACTGATGTGGATGAGGATTTTCTGAATAATAGTGTATTAAATCTTCCTATCGTGGTACTGCTTCGAAGAGAAGAAAATTTACATTCCATTTGTCTTGACGATTACGCAGTTGGGCAGAATATTGCAAGGTTGTTTATGGAACGTGGACATAAAACAGCAGGATATATTGGAAGCCATCAACGGGGACGAGGTGCAACCATTCGTAAACTGGGATTCTTGGAGCAATGCAGACAATATGGAATTCAAATAAAGGAACAGTGGGTCATAGATACTCCAAAACGTGACTATGAAGGCGGATTTATTGCCATGAAGGAAATCATAGAGGGGAAAGATTATCCAAGTATAATGTTTATATCTATGCCGCAACAGGTAATTGGTACATTGAATGCATGTCAGAAAGCAGGTGTACGGATTCCTGATGATATGGAAATATTAGCTTATGGTACCTATAACTATTTTAATTATTTGTCTCCAACGATAAGTTGTGTTTATTTACCGATGGAGTGTTTGGCCCAAACAGCACTTGATTTGTTAATGACGGTATTGGATAAAAATATACAGATGCCAATTAACAGGATATTACATGAAGAATACTGTTTTCGTGAAAGTTGCGGTGGATTTATAGAATAAGGCGTAAATAAGACTGATTTAGCATGAAAGTGTTTTAGCTGAATCAGTCTTATTTTATGCAGTATTTGCCTGAGATATAGAGAATGTTGTATATACTATTAAGCTAAAACAAAAATGCAAATTTGGAAGAAAATAAAAAAGAAATTGAAATGATTTATGGTATAATTCTTAAGTGAAGTATCACAGTTTGAGCAATCAAAAAAGAACAACTGTGCATAAACTACAGTTGCTCAAAATGTGATTCTTCATGATTGTACCAGGTCGCGGAATTTTAGCCAGTACATTATGGGGATTGAATACGTCTGCCCTTCCTTCAAAAATAACGTCATGACAGGGTCTTACGTTAATTTATAAGGTATGTTATCCTGCCGGAATAAAAAGAGACATGGCAAACAAGCCCTCTGCAGGGGGGCTTTGAAAAACATATGGGAACAGATGTTTAATCCTGGAGGGCAAAGCTCCTGCCAATATGCCGCATGCTGTTTTTTCCACAGCATGGGCACAGGCTGATGTCATACTTCCAAACGGTTTTCATTATTTCTGCAACAGAAGAATTGGTAAAGAGGGACACAAATTTCCGGTGTCCCTGAATCCGGAAAATGATGTGGAGGTTTTTCTTCTTCTGGCGATTGTTTAAGAAACCATAGTACCGGATTTTCTGGAACCCGGTCGGGAGCACATGCATCATCAGACGGCGGATAAACTCCACCGGTGTTATGCGGACAAGGATTTTGTCTCCGGATCTGTAGTCTTTTGCCCGGAAGGAAACCTCATTTTCCGTAACAGAGACAATGCGTGAGTTGGTAATGGCAATACGGTGGGTATATCTGCCAAGATATTCAATGGCATTGCCAAAACCGTTAAAGGTTTCTTTGATGTAGGGACACCACGCTTTCTGATAAAGACTGTCCCTGAATTCTGCCCATGCGTGGGAATTGCGCAGTTTATGGCAGGAAGATGGAAGGAACAGTTTTCCCTGCCGGTGGTAAGATTCAAGATAAGCAAGGAACTTACCACGGAATTTAGATCCAAGCACTTTCACTGGAATAAAAAAGCGTGCGGTCGACATCTTGAGATTGTAATCTTTAGTCAGACCGCCGCCTGTGATGATGCAGTGGATGTGCGGATGGAAATTTAAAGTCTGTCCCCATGTATGCAGGACCTGGATAATGCCGGGTGCTGCTCCGAGGTACTTTTTGTCAGAGGATAATTCCAAAAGTGTTTCAGAGGAGCACTTGTGCAAAAGCGTATACAGAAGTTTCTGATTGGCATAAATCAAAGGATTAAGTTCAGCCGGCACTGTAAAAACCACATGGAAATAGGGGGTATCAATGACTTCCGATTTCCTTAAGCACAGCCTGACAGTTGGGGCAGTTCCTGTTGCGGCAGGAATTATTGTGGATCTCCACATGCCCACAATCTTCACACTGGGAAATGTTGCGGCCAAGAGAGCTACTTTTGCAGGCGGTAATGGAATGTGCAGCTTTCCCCTGGACTACAGAAGGCTGGAAAGAAGATGTATAAGAATCCCATCCGGAGTCAAATATCTGTTGTATCTTACTGCGCATGCCCACCTCCCATGAGGTCAAAAGGACTGACTGCATCCGACGTGCCGTTCGAAGCAAGATGAACATAGATCGTGGTAGAATTTATAGACTTATGACCAAGGAGCGCTTTGATTGTCAGCAGGTCAACACCATCTTCGTACAGATGTGTACCGAAAGCATGGCGCAGGGAATGACAGGTAATACGCTGCTCCCATCCGAGGGAGCGCTCTGCTTCGTGAATGTGGCGGGATAAATAGAACGTATCGATCGGTTTAGAAGAATCATGCTGTTTAGGGAAAGGCCAGCCAACCGGTTTACCAAAGGCAAACCAGTACGCAGTCAGAATGTCCAAAGCACGTTTGGACAGAATCGCATAGCGGTCAGAACGGTTTTTGCCATGCCTGATATGGATGCGCATGTTTTGGCGTTGGATATCTTCATAACGAAGATGACAAACTTCGCCAATACGCAGACCGGAAGAATACATGAGTGCAACCATAGCCTTCTGCTTCAAATCCGGCATGGAATCAATAAGGATGGAAACTTCCTGTTTGGAAGGGACAAATGGAAGATATTCGTCAAATCTGCGCATAGGAAGCTGGGTATCATCCCACGGTTTGTGAAGGACATACAGGGTAAAAAAGCGCAGCTGTGAAATAGCACAGTTTATGGTACGGTCAGAAAGATTTCTGGAATTTTGAAGCCATTTGATATAATCACGGAGTTCCGGCCAGGAAACATCTTCCGGAAGTTTGTGAAGGCAGGTGGAAAGATAATCCAGATAAGCCCTGATATAGGTGCAGTAATTTTTAAGAGTATGGTCAGTATGTAACACGGGGGTATAAATGCGAAAGGCGATATAGGTGCAGTAATTTTTAAGAGTATGGTCAGTAAGACCACGGAGGAAAATCATTTCCCGAAAAGAATTTAAATAATTGTCCATGATAAAATCTCCTTTGAAATGTAATAGAAAATAGAAACATTTCAAAAAGAGGAGGTGGACGGATAAAAAGAACAGATATGTGGTTGTTGAGTTTAAAAATCCATGGTAACATAAGCATAGCAGTTTGTGCGTATTGTTTATTGTTAAGGTAGGGGTATCTCAACAATACAACATATACACAAAAACTGCTATTTTTTTTGAAAAAGTAGTGGTTTCATGTATTGGGGGCTAGCCGTCGCGCTAGCGACTTGGTACAATGGTAAAAATGTACTATTTATGTGCAGGAGCAAAAGGGGGAGCGTAAGTTATGACATTTGCGATTGAATGGCTGGCACTTCACATATTTGGTGTACTTGTGGCTTTTGCTTTATTGGTGATCGTTTTCCGGAAAGAAGATACAAACTATAAAGGGGAGCTTATCCTGACAATTGCCTGCTGTCTGGTGACGCTTGTGGCAAAAAGTATTTACATTGCCGGCGGTCAGAAAGAGACACTGATCGTGATCGGGAAGATGGAGTATCTTGGAAAATGTTTCGGCAATTACTGTGCCCTGATGTTTATAATGCGCTGGAGAAATATAAAAATTCCACAGTGGTTTATCCACACGCTTCTTGCCGTGAATGTGGGATTCTATATTTTGATTGCGACAGTTGATTATCATCATTTGTACTATAAAGATTACTGGCTGTCCCCGTCTAAGGCAATTTTAAGCGGATATACACTGGAAATATCCGCAGCACCAATGTATTATGTTTATATGGCATTTTTACTGGCAGAGATCGTGACCAGTATCAGTATTATCATTTCTTCGTATTGTTCACAGAGAAGTATGCCGAATAAAGGCAAAATTCATTTTCTTATGGTTGCGGCGATGCTGTCTCCAATGATCCTGCTGTCTCTGCGTCTGTTGGGAATCTTAAAAGGCGATGATCCCACGCCTCTTGGAATCCTTTTATCCTGTATATTCCTGAGTATTGCTGTTGTAAGATACGGTTTATTTGATCCTGTCAAAAACGCAAAAAATTATATTATTGATAATCTGAACGAAGCATTTGTGGTAACAGATGCGGATCATCATTTTCTTTTCTTAAACCCGATGGCTGAAAATTTTGTCACCGATATTAAAGAGAGTGGCAGCTATTGCGGGGATGGGGAAATTTACGAATTTCTGAAAGGCAGCCAGGGTTTTTTTGACTGGAATAACAGGCATTATCAGGTTGAGGAGACTGAGATGATTTCATACAGGGATATATGTTGACGGTTGTTGATATCACAAAGATCATGGAGCAGAACCGTCTGATGAAAGAACTTGTATTGCAGACAGAGGATGCAAACCGTGCAAAGACCAATTTTGTGTCGAATATGTCGCATGAGATCCGCACGCCGATGAATTCTATTGTCGGAATTACAGAGATTTTACTGCGTTCGCATCATTCTCCGAAGGAGCAGGAGTATCTGTTAAATATCCAGAGTTCCGGCCGGGTATTATTAACGATCATCAACGACGTACTGGACTGTTCAAAAATGGAATCCGGAAAAATGCAGCTGTTTGATGAGCCATATGATACATTTTCTCTGTTTCATGATCTGAAGATCAGTATGGAAAACAGGATAGCAAATTGTCCGCTGGAACTGATCTATGATATTGATCCGGATATTCCATGTACATTAAAAGGGGATATGGGACGCATCCGCCAGATCATTACCAATCTGGTAAACAATGCTATCAAGTATACAGAGAAAGGTTCCATACGTTTTACTGTACGTGTCAGACAGAAAAATGCAGACAAAGTCATGCTGTATTATGCGGTGGAGGATACCGGGATCGGAATCCGTAAAGAGGACCAGAAAATACTGTTTGATGCATTTCAACGTGTGGAAATAGACAGAAACCGTTATGTGGAAGGAACCGGCCTGGGGTTGACAATTTCGCAGAATTTAGTCAATATGATGGGAGGAGTTATTGAAGTAGAAAGCGAATATGGAAAGGGAAGTAAGTTCTACTTTACGATAGAACAGACTATTGTTGATCCTACACCAATGTCTGCGGTGAATTATGAACAGCAGAAATCCGGTGTGATTGAAAAAGAGGCAGAGAGTCTGTTCATTGCACCGGGAGCACATATTCTGCTTGTTGATGATAATGACCTGAACCTTGTGGTGGCGAAAGATCTGTTAAAACCGCTTCAGATGCAGATCGATACTGCGGAAAACGGTATGCAGGCGGTCGATCTGGTACAGCGGAATCATTATGATTTAGTGCTGATGGATCATATGATGCCGGTCATGGATGGCATTGTGGCAACGAAAACGATCCGGGAACTGCCGGATGAGAAGTATAAAAAGCTGCCGATCATTGCGCTCACTGCAAATGCAATGGTGGATGCCAGAAAAGAATTTTTGAATGCGGGGATGAATGGATTTGTTGCAAAGCCGATCGATTTCACACGGATCTGTAATCAGTTAAAGCTGTGGCTTCCAAAGGAACTTGTACAGGAAGTTTCCGGGGAAGAAGCAAAGCAGCTGCTTATGAATGATATTTCTGACAGTGAAATACAGCCGGAAAATCCGGAAACCGGATTTTCTTTTGAAGAGGGAGTAAAGCACTGTGGTTCGAAGGCAGCACTGATGAAAACGATCCGGATATTTTACCGTACGATCGACAGTAAGGCAAATAAGATCGAACAGTGCCTGAAAGAGGGCCTGATCAGTGATTATGTGATTGAAATACATGCGTTAAAAAGTTCTGCACTTCTGATCGGTGCAGTACCGTTGTCGGAGGCAGCAAAGGAACTTGAGGATTATGGAAAACAGGGTAAGACAGAGGTGTTAGAGGAAAAAACACCGGATGTGCTTACCCTGTACCGTGATTTAAAAAATATATTGCGCCCCTATGCAGAGAAGGAAGAGGATGCAAAAAAAGAGTTTTCGGACGGGGAGTGGATCACTGCATTACAGCAGATACACCAGTGCATAGAACAGTTTGACCTTGATGGAGTGGATCAGATCATGGAACAACTTGAAGAATATCAGGTTCCGGAATGCATCAGGGAATCCATGGATCAGCTGCGTGTTTATGTGGCGGATGTATCGCTGGAAGAGATTATGGAATTGACAGATACCATGACAGGGTTATTGCGGGATTAAAGGCGGTTGGGGTTAAAGTGATCGTAGATCATGCAATCAAGCATAAAACACCTGTGTTTGTCATGGGAAATGTGGAAGAACTTGAGAAACTCTGGGAAACACTTCCAAAACAGATGTTTACCGATATTTTTATAAGACCGATCAATGTGGTTGAGATGGTGGAAAACATCAAAAGGCAGATGGATGAATATGATAAAATGAAAAAAAGAACCATTTTAGCGGTGGATGATTCAGGAGTGATCCTCCGGAATATTAAAACACTGCTGGAAGATAAATATCAGGTAATTCCTGTCAATTCCAGCGAGATGGCGATTAAATATCTTGCCTTAAATATACCGGATCTGATCTTGTTAGATTATGAAATGCCAATCGTGGATGGCAAACAGTTTATGCAGATGATTCGTGAAGATACGGAATTTCAGAACATTCCGATCATTTTTCTTACCGGAAAAAACGATGCACAGACGGTTATGGACGTGATGTCGTTAAAGCCGAATGGTTACCTGTTAAAAAGCATGGATGCGCAGAAACTGCATGCAGCGATCGATGATTTCTTTAAAAAACAGACAAAATAAAGGCTGGCCAATCAATAGGAAACGCACAAAGATATGTATGATCCCCCTTAAGCAGACAGGGTAAATGTTTCCAAACTGCTTAAGGGGGATTTTATGTATATAAAACTATATTCCGTAAATGAAAAAGAAAAAAACTAAGAAAAGTTTAATCTTCACAAAATTGACAAATCTGTATGTAATGATAGAATAACTTTGTTGAAAAAGAGACGATAAAAGATGGAAATATGAGGAAATCATGAAGATAAGGTTATATTTTGAAAAAGAGAATCTGATCCGGCTTGCTGTGGCAATGGTGTTTGCAGCAGTGATGTTTGCAGTGATAAGATTTCCGGTATGGGTACTGTTCGGGTTTGGGGTACTTTATTTTGGAATTAAAAGTTTAAAGATTGAATTAAATGAAAAAATGTCATGGCTGTGGAGTGCGATCATGCTTGGGACAGGCGGCATTTTTACAGCATATCATATCCAGTATCTGTTACTGGATGCAGAACTGAGAGCAAAAATATCCGACAATAAAATGTTTTTGAATGTATTGTGCTGTCTGGTAGTTTTTCTGGTCATTCAGATATTTACAAACAATACAGGACTGACCTGTCTGATTTCGCATATTGTACTGTTGTCCCTTGCCGGGATCAATTATTTTGTGTATCTGTTTCGTGGAAATGAGTTTATTTTCAGTGATTTAAAATCTATCCAGACGGGACTTTCCGTAGCAGGGAATTATGAATTTGTTCTGGATGCAAGGGCGGGCTATGTCATACTTCTTTCCACGCTGTATGTTGCATTTATCCGTAAATTACACGTATCCTTTAAGAAAAGGATTCCGATGTCGATCGTGTGCATTTCACTTGCCGTGCTGTGTTGTGTATACATTGGAAAACATACGCAGGGTGTTGTGACGGAGACATGGGAACAAAAAGGAAGTTACAGAAACGGCTATATCTTAAACTTTGTGTTAAGTATCCGCGACTGCTTTATTGCGGAACCGGATGGGTATTCGAAAGAGGCAGTCAAGGAACTTGAGGATCAGTACAGCAAAGAGACGGATACAGTCGCCGGAGAAACGGAGAAGAAGCCGACCATTATTGTGGTTATGAGTGAATCCTATGCGGACCTTAGTGTGGTGGGTAATTTTTCAACCAATATCGATCTGACACCGTTTTACGATTCACTGGAGGAAAATACGATCAAGGGGCATGCGCTCTCTTCCGTGTTTGGCGCCAAAACACCAAACTCCGAGTGGGAATTTTTGACGGGAAATTCCATGGCATTTCTGCCGAGCGGTTCGGTTGTCTATCAGCAGTATATCACGGATACACCGACTTCTCTGGTGTCAAATCTGAAAAATATCGGTTACACCTGTGTGGCAATGCATCCTTATTATGATACCGGATGGAGCCGCAATATCGTATATCCGAATATGGGATTTGATGAAACGCATTTTATCGATGATTTTGACCAGACGAAGATATTGCGTGATTATATTACAGATCAGGAACTGTATGAGAAGATCGTCGACCGTTATGAGAGTAAGAAATCCAACGAGGATTTATTCATTATGAGTATTTCCATGCAGAATCATGGCGGTTATACGGAGAAATATGACAATTTTGATGAAAAAGCGCGTATGCTTGGCATCAATTATCCGGACGTGAACCAGTACCTGTCATTGATCCACGAGAGTGATTCGGCATTAGAGTATCTGATCTCCTATTTTGAAAAAGTGGATGATCCGGTTGAGATCGTCTTTTTCGGGGATCATCAGCCGAGTTTGTCATCCAGTTTTTATCCGTATCTGAATGGGAAAGGATTGGGCGGACTGACGCTGTCTGAACTTGAAAATCTTTACACCGTACCGTTTTTTATCTGGACGAATTACGACAGCGGCAAAGAAAGTGTGGAACTGACAAGCCTTAATTATCTGTCAACATTGGCGTTGGAGCGCGCGGGCATTGCGCTTCCGGCATACAATCAGTTTTTAGCCGACATGATGGAAGAAATTCCGGCGGTCAATTCGAGAGGATTTTATTCCAAATCGCAGGGAAAATTTTTACATGTGGAAGATGCGGCCGGCGAGGATGCAAAATGGCTGAAAAATTATGAGATACTGCAGTATAATAATATGTTTGATAAGCGGAATAAGAGCGAGTTAATTTTCCCTTATTTAAAACAATAGAATGTTCGTGGGTGTGCATTCTGCTGCATAGATAATGTTGGGAGTAAATAGTGGTTAAAACACGATTGATTTAAGGAGGAAAACGATAAGAGTTATGGAAGCGGTAGTTTTAGGAAGTACAGGGATCAAAGTAAATAAGAATGGATTTGGCGCACTGCCGATCCAGAGAGTCAGCACGGAGGATGCGGTAAAACTGGCGAGAAAAGCGTATGAAGCGGGCATTACGTTTTTTGATACGGCGCGGTTTTACACGGACAGTGAGGAAAAATTAGGCGAGGCATTCGACGGAATGCGTGAAAAAGTCTACATTGCGACCAAAACGGCGGCAAAAAATGCGGACGAATTCTGGGAACAGCTTGGGATTTCTTTACATAATTTAAGGACGGATTACATTGATATCTATCAGTTCCACAATCCTTCTTTCTGCCCGAAACCGGGAGATGGAACAGGACTTTATGAGGCGATGCTTGAGGCAAAGGCGCAGGGGAAGATCCGTCATATCGGTATCACGAACCACAGGCTTGCGGTTGCCGAGGAGGCAATCGAATCCGGGCTGTATGAGACACTGCAGTTTCCGTTCTGCTATCTGGCAACGGATAAGGATATTGCATTAGTGGAAAAATGTAAAAAGGCAGACATGGGATTTATCGCAATGAAGGCATTGTCCGGCGGTCTGATCACGAACTCTGCGGCAGCCTATGCATTTGAGGCGCAGTATGAAAATGTACTGCCGATCTGGGGTGTGCAGCGGGAAAAAGAGCTGGACGAATTTATTTCATATATTGATAATCCGCCAACAATGACGGATGAGATCCGTGCACTGATCGAGAATGACCGAAAAGAACTGGCAGGCGATTTCTGCCGCGGCTGCGGTTATTGTATGCCGTGTCCGGCGGGCATTGAGATCAATAACTGTGCGCGTATGTCGCTTCTGCTGCGCCGCTCTCCGTCTGCACTGCAGCTCACACCAGAGGTTCAGGCGAAAATGAAAAAGATCGAAAACTGCCTGCACTGCAATAAATGCAAGAGCAAATGTCCGTATGGACTGGATACACCGGCGCTCCTTGCAAAGAATTACGAAGATTACAAGCAGGTGCTTGCGGGAAACGTGAGTGTCAATTAGAAAAAGGAAATATGTGTGGATCAAAAGATTTATCACAAGCAGAAATGAGGATTATTATGAAAAAATATGAAACAGTCGTATTTGACCTGGATGGAACCTTATTAAATACGTTAGAGGATCTGGCAGATGCCACAAACTATGCGTTGCGAACGATGCAGATGCCGGAGCGCACGATCGTGGAAGTGCGTGCATTTGTTGGAAACGGTGTGCGTCGTCTGATGGAACTTTCCGTTCCGGGCGGATTTGACAATCCGAAATTCGAAGAAACATTTGCTGTTTTTAAAAAGTATTATGGAGAACACTGCAATGACAAAACGAGAGCTTACGATGGTGTTGTTCCGGTGCTCCGCAAATTAAAGGAAAAAGGTTATGCGCTTGCAATCGTTTCGAATAAGATTGATTTTGCAGTCAAAGAGTTAAACGAGATTTATTTCGAAGGCATTGTGCAGGCTGCGATCGGGGAGCGCGAAGGTGTGGCGAGAAAACCAGCGCCGGATATGGTGCACACGGCGCTTGCAGAACTTGGAAAACCGGCGGATACGGCAGTCTACATCGGTGATTCGGATGTGGATGTCATGACGGCAAAAAATTCAGGACTGCCGTGCATCTCAGTGCTTTGGGGATTCCGTGATAAGGAGTTCCTGATTGAACACGGGGCGACAAATTTTGCAGAAAAACCGGAAGATATTGTGAAGTTTTTGGAGCAGTAGATGCTGGCAGACTAATTTATCTATAAAAGAAAAGGAATTCAGTGTAAAAAACTGCGCAGAAAAGGGGATCTATATGAGAAGAAGAAATCTTATATTAATTACGGTATTATCACTGTCACTCACGTTTGCAGCAGGCTGTGGTGAAAATAAAAACACTGGTGCGGCAGGCTCTATGGATCAGCAGAAAACCAGTGAGACTACAGTACAGAATGAAACGGAGCCAGAAACCTCACAGGTTTCGGAGGATTCAGAACAGGACGAAACAGAAGCCGCTGCCACAACAGAGGCAGGGCAGGACGCACAGTCTGATTATCAGATAGAGATGGTAAGCTACAAAAAGACGGATCTGATTGATATTTCTTATCCGAAGATTACAGGCTGGAGTGATACCGAAAAACAGGAAGAATGGAATACTTACTTTGAAAATATGGCAAAAGAAGCTGCCGGGGAAATGACGGGAGATACGGAGGAGATGAACCCTGGTGCAAATGATTCCGTGGTGCTCACATATACCGTGCAGGAACAGACAAAGGATATGCTTTCTCTGACCTGTCAGAGTTATTATGATTATGAAGGATCAGCGCATCCTTCTGCAGCACTTACTTCCGTTAATATTAACATGAAGACCGGAGAAAAAATGACATTTTCTGATTTTGCAGATCCGGATGAGACGGCTAAAATTTTATTTGCCGGAAAAGACAATACAGATACTGCACAGGGCTATACCGTGCTGGATCCGGAAGGAAATCCGACTACTGAAATTACGATGAAAGATATTTTGGAATTTAATTTCATCTGGATGGAACCGACGGAGGAAGCACTTGCGGCAAGTCTTACCCATTTTGACGGAGATGTGGACGATTACGGAGCCGATGAGACGATGGGAGAATCTTATGTGCATGATGGAAAAGTATATGTGATCTTTTATGTCAGTCATGCAATGGGAGATTATGCAGTGGTAAGAATAGATTAAATTATATGAAATAAAGGATTATTATGCAGTCAGTACAGGAAAAATATAAAAATTTACAGGAATATTTAAAGTCACTGGGCAGTGTTGCAGTCGCTTTTTCCAGTGGCGTGGATTCGACATTTCTGCTCGCAGCGGCAAAGAAAACACTTGGTGCGGATCATGTGATCGCAGTTACGGCATCCTCCTGTTCTTTCCCGAAAAGGGAGTTAGAGGAGGCAAAGCAGTTTTGCAAGGAGCAGGGAATCAGGCACATTGTATGCAAGTCGGAAGAACTTGATATCGAGGGATTTCGTCAGAATCCGAAGAACCGTTGCTATCTCTGCAAACATGAATTGTTTGAGAAAATACTGGAAATTGCAAAAGAGTATCATATCAATGCCGTAGCTGAGGGATCCAACATGGATGATAATGGTGACTATCGACCGGGACTGGTCGCAGTTGCAGAGCTTGGTATCAAAAGTCCGCTCAGGGAGGCTTTGTTGAACAAAGAAGAGATCCGTACACTTTCCAAAGAGATGGGACTGCCCACCTGGGACAAGCAGTCATTTGCATGCCTTTCCTCCCGGTTTGTCTATGGGGAGACGATCTCCGAAGAAAAACTCGGCATGGTGGATAAGGCGGAGCAGCTTTTGCTGGATATGGGCTTTCATCAGGTGCGCGTAAGGATTCATGGGGATATTGCGCGTATCGAGGTGCTGCCGGATGAGATCGCAAAACTGGTAGAAGGGGAAAACAGGAAAAAGATTTATTCTTACCTGAAACAGCTTGGATTTTCCTATGTGACGCTTGACCTTGGCGGATACCGTATGGGAAGTATGAATGAGACACTTGATATAGAGAAAAAATAATTTTGTACAAGACGCAAGAATGCACTTCCCGATATGGAAAAAAATAATTTTGCACAAATGATAATAGGACCTAAGAGATAAGGAAATAACAGGAGAAAAGCACAGGATATGTTGAATCAGTTTTCAAGAACCCAGTTACTGCTGGGTTCAGATAATATGGAACGGCTTGCAAATGCAAAAGTTGCAGTTTTTGGAATCGGCGGAGTCGGCGGTTATGTGGTTGAGGCGCTTGCCAGGAGCGGAGTCGGTTCTTTTGTGATCGTGGATGATGACAAGGTATGTCTGACGAATATCAACCGTCAGATCATTGCGACCAGAAAAACGGTTGGAAAATATAAAGTTGATGTGATGACGGAGCGTATCTTAGAGATCAATCCGGATGCAAAAGTGGAAGCGAGAAAATGTTTTTATCTGCCGGAAAATGCGCATGAGTTTGATTTTTCTGAGTATGATTATGTCGTGGATGCGGTGGATACGGTCACTGCAAAATTAGAGATCATCATGCGCGCAAAAGAGTGCAATGTGCCTGTCATAAGCTGCATGGGAGCAGGCAATAAATTAGATCCTACGCAATTTGAAGTGGCTGACATTTATAAGACGACAGTCTGCCCGCTCGCGCGTGTCATGCGCCGTGAGTTAAAAAAACGCGGGGTCAAAAAATTAAAGGTCGTATATTCCAAAGAGCAGCCGACAAGACCGATCGAGGATATGAGTATCAGCTGCCGGTCACATTGTGTCTGCCCTCCGGGAACCGTCCACAAATGCACCGAGCGCCGTGATATCCCTGGAAGTATTGCGTTTGTGCCGTCTGTGGCAGGACTGATCCTTGCAGGAGAGGTCATCAAGGATCTTACAAAGTAATATTGACTGTATTTTTGCATGGATTTGTTGTTTTTAGTTACAAAACTCCAGTTTGAGAACTGCCCTCCAGAAGTTAGATGAAAAATCTAATGGCTGGAGGGCTTTTTTTCTTTATAGGATTAGGGTGTCAAAAGGTGGTTCATAACTTAGCGATTGTCAAATTGCACAAAGCCGAGACTGTTTTTGTGACTTTGGGAGAAAATTAGAAAATCTTAGTTTTTCTTATTTTCGGACAACGGAACAAAACAAGTTCGGTTTTGTGCAATTTGACAGACCCAAAATTGAAAACCACCTTTTGACACCCGAATCTTTATAGGATGACAATAGTACATGCAAGATTTTTGATTGACAAACTGCACTATTTGAGCTCAACATCATAGGATTAAGGTGGCAAAAAATTTTAAAATCATGATTGTTTGAGTGAGGGAAAATAAAAGCTATTCACCCATTATATTAACGGAAAAATAGTACGAAAGTACAAAATGTATAACATAATACTTGCATTTTGCAATGTGATGTGCTAAAGTGTTATCAGCGTAAAGGGGCGCAGAGGAAAAGAGCCATCTTTGCGCATTTTTATTAAGGAGGAAAATCCTCTCCTCGTCAGAGGACTCGGATTTTTGCTCCGCAAAACAAGGAGGATTACTATTATGAAAAAAACCAAAGCAGTTTTGGCTATTTTGATGGCCGGAACAATGATGCTTGGTCTTGCAGGCTGTGGCGGGAACAGTTCTTCTGCAACACAGGGAACAACCACAGGCACAGAGACAGGCAGTGCAGCAGGTGATGCTGCAGGAACAGATGCCGCAGCAAGCGCATCAGACATGAATGTTATGCTTGAAACTCCGGTCGAGTCACTCGATCCGCAGCAGGCTACCGACGGAACATCCTTTGAGGTAATCGCTGATTATACCGACGGTCTGATGCAGATGGATGCAGACGGACAGGCAGTTCCGGCAATCGCAGAAAGCTATGATTTATCAGACGATGGTTTAACTTATACATTCCATCTTCGTACCGATGCAAAATGGAGCAACGGCACACCGGTTACCGCAGCAGATTTCGTATTCGGATGGCAGAGAGCTGTTGATCCGGATGTCGCATCTGAGTATGCATATATGTTAAGCGATATCGGTCAGATTAAAAATGCAGCAGAGATCATCGCAGGTGAGAAAGACAAGAGTGAACTTGGTGTGACAGCAGTAGACGACAATACACTTCAGGTCGAACTGAATGCACCAGTCAGCTATTTCACTTCTCTGATGTATTTCCCGACTTTCTATCCGGTAAATGAGGAGTTCTTTACTTCCTGTGGAGATACATTTGCAACAAGTCCTGAGACAGTATTATCAAACGGTGCATTTGTGCTGGATTCTTATCAGCCGGCAGCAACTGCATTCCATTTAACAAAAAATGCAGACTACTATGATACCGACAGAGTAAAACTTTCCGGATTAAGTTATCAGGTAATCCAGGATTCACAGCAGGCATTAATGAGCTACCAGACAGGTGCACTTGATACAACATTAGTAAACGGTGAGCAGGTTGACCAGGTAAAAGACGATCCTGAATTCACAACTGTTGGTGCAGGCTACTTATGGTATGTCAGCCCGAATATGAATTCTGTTCCTGAACTCGCAAACTTAAATATACGTCTTGCAATGACAATGGCAATCGACCGTGATTCCATCACAGCAGATGTATTAAAAGATGGTTCCGCTTCTACATACACAGCAGTTCCGATGCAGTTTGCAGCAGGTCCTGACGGATCTGACTTCTCCGAAGATCAGACGAAATTCTCTGATGTGTGTGTATATGATACAGAAAAAGCAGCAGATTACTGGGCAAAAGGTTTAGAGGAACTTGGAGAATCTGAGATCACTTTAGACATGGTAGTAGATGCAGATGACGCACCTCAGAAAGTAGCGCAGGTATTAAAAGAGCAATGGGAGACAACTCTTCCTGGACTGACCGTAAATCTGGTTGTTGAGCCGAAGAAACAGCGTGTGGAAGACATGCAGAACGGTAACTTCCAGTTAGGTTTAACACGTTGGGGACCGGACTACGCAGATCCAATGACATATCTTGGAATGTGGGTAACAGATAACTCTAACAACTACGGTCTGTGGAGCAACGCAGATTACGATGCAATCATTGATGAGTGTACAACCGGTGATCTTTGCACAGATGCAGAGGGACGCTGGGCAAGACTTTACGATGCTGAGAAGATCGTTATGGATGAGGCAGTTATTTATCCGCTTTACACACAGTGCAACGCAGAGATGCTTTCTTCTAAAGTAACAGGCGTTGAGTATCATCCGGTAGCTATCAACCGTGTATACAAAGATGCTGTAAAGACTGAATAAAGAAATTTAGACAGTAGAAATCCTGTTTTACAGGAAAATGAATATAGCCGCACTAAAGTGCAAAACTTTGGTGCGGCAATTTCATCATATTGTTGACGCTATAGGAAATGAGGCAGGAATTTCCTATGTCGTGAACGGAAAAACAAGGAGGAAAATCCTCTGCTCCTGCAAGAGGCACATGCTATGCAAGCTATTGAGCATAGCATGCATAGCAGGCATTTTCCTTCGGAAAACAAGGAGGAAAATCCCCTGCTCCTGCAAAGGCAGTCGCATTTTGCTCCGCAAAACTAAAGGAGGATTAGAACGTGAAAAAATATGCACTTAAGAGAATCGTAACGTCTCTGTTTACGCTGCTTGCAATTTTACTCGTTCTGTTTATTTTGATGCAGCTGATGCCGGGTTCTCCATTCAACGATGAGAAGTTAAATGCAGACCAGAGGGCAGCACTGTATACGAAATATGGACTGGATCAGCCGCTGCCGGTACAGTTTGTGAAATATGTAGGCAATATGTTAAAGGGAGATCTCGGCGTAAGCTACAATATCTCAAAGAATACACCAATCTCCCAGTTGATAAAGACGAGACTTCCGATCTCCATCAGTATCGGAGGATATGCGGTGTTGATCGGTGCCGTGGTCGGGCTTCTGCTCGGGCTTCTTGCGGCGTTAAAGCATGATACGATATGGGATTCGTTAGCGACGATCATTTCGGTTATCGGTGTGTCGGTGCCATCGTATGTGTTTGCGCTGGCACTCAGCTATAACTTCGGATTTAAATTAGGGTGGTTTCCGATGTTGTTTTCGGAGAGCGATATTTTCGGATCAAGCGTGCTGCCCAGTATCTCACTTTCGATGTTTACGATGGCGTCAATCGCCCGTTTTACGCGAAGTGAAATGCTTGAAGTACTCGGCAGCGATTATATGCTGCTTGCGGAGAGTAAAGGAATTTCGGGTTCAGCGCTGATTTTTAAACATGCGCTGCGAAATGCACTGATCCCGATCATCACTGTGCTTGCACCGCTGATCGTCGATCTGATGACCGGTTCTCTGGTTGTTGAAAAAATATTTGCAATACCGGGTGTCGGAAGTCTTCTGGTAAATGCCATTCAGTCGAACGACTACAACGTGGTTATCGCATTAAGCTTTATTTATTCTGCAATGTACATTGCCATCATGCTTGTGGTAGATATCCTTTACGGAATCATTGACCCGAGAATTCGTCTGGCAAAGAAAGGAGACTGATATGGTGTCACAGGAAAATACCATGAATGTGGGAAATGATGCTGCCGGCTACATACCGGTCGAGGCAGATTTTAAATTTAAACATACGGATGGCGAACTTGCGTTAGATGACAACTTTGCTGCACAGAGTTTCTGGAAAGACGTATTGATCCGCTATTTCAAAAAAATCAGTGCAGTGATCGGTCTGATCCTGATCATTATCATTACGGTATTTGCAATTATTGGCCCGGGGATGAATGATTTCAGTTACTCCGAACAGTCACTGACACAGAAGAACTTTGCACCGAGGGTAAAAGGTCTTGAAAAACTTGGTATCTTCGATGGTAGTGAAGGCATGAAAACAACGACCGGAACCAAAAAGATCAATTACTATGAAGAAAAAGGTCTGGATGATCTTTACTACTGGTTCGGAAGTGATAACTTCGGACGTGATATCTGGACACGTACCTGGTCCGGTGCACGCGTTTCCCTGATTATCGCCGTAGCAGCCGCTATCATCGATATGGTGATCGGTATGAGCTATGGACTGATCTCCGGATATTTTGGCGGGAAAGTCGATATGTTCATGCAGCGGTTTCTGGAGGTCGCGAACGGTATTCCGCGTCTTGTAATCGTAACACTTTTGTTACTGGTACTGCAGCCGGGTATGCTTACCATTATTTTTGCATTGATGTTGACGGAGTGGGTCGGCATGAGCCGTATCGCAAGAGCTGAGATGCTGAAATTAAAAGAGCAGGAATTTGTACTTGCATCACGGACACTTGGAGCAGGAAATTTCTTTATTATCTTTAAAGAAGTTCTGCCAAATATCATTGGACCGATCATTACACAGGTAATGTTCTCCATCCCGACGGCGATCTTTACCGAGGCGTTCTTAAGTTTCGTAGGTCTTGGTATTCCGGTGCCGCAGTGTTCACTTGGTTCACTGATCTCCGAAGGATTTAACAGTTTTACCACACATCCGTACCAGATCATTCCGCCGATCGTTGTAATGGCTCTTTTGATGTTAAGCTTTAACCTTGTAGCAGATGGTTTACGTGAAGCATTAGATCCGAAGCTGAAAGAAATGTAAGAAAGGGGATTCGTATATGTCAGAGACAAAAGAACAGATTTTAAAAATACGGGACCTGGATATTACGTTTCAGACGACTGCAGGAAGCGTGCACGCCATCCGTGGAGTCAATATTGACCTGATGAAGGGCGAGACAGTTGCGATCGTTGGTGAGTCCGGCTCCGGTAAATCCGTAACAATGAAAGCTGCCATGGGTATTTTGGCATCCAATGCGAAAGTAACGGGCGGTACTATAGAATTTTCCTATCATCATGCGGATGGAACACCGCAGACGGTAGACATTTTAACAAAAGATAAAAAGTGGATCAGACGACATATCAATGGAAAAAGAATTGCTATGGTATTCCAGGATCCGATGACGAGTCTTGATCCGACCATGACGATCGGAAAACAGATCATGGAAGGTATGATCTGGCATTTTAAGACACCGAAGAAAGAAGCCTGGGATAAGGCAGTAGAACTGTTAAAAGAGGTTGGTATCGAGGATGCGGAAAAACGTATGAAAAACTATCCGCACCAGCTCTCCGGTGGTATGAGACAGCGTGTGGTCATTGCCATCGCGCTTGCCTGCAACCCGGATCTTCTGATCTGTGATGAGCCGACGACTGCACTGGATGTTACGATTCAGGCAAAGATCATCGAGCTGATCCGCAGGGTACAGAAAGAGAGAGGCATTTCCGTTATTTACATCACACATGACCTCGGCGTGGTTGCCAAAGTGGCAGATTACGTCAATGTCATGTATGCCGGAAAAATCGTTGAGAAAGGTATGATCAATGAGATCTTCTATGATCCGAAACATCCGTATACCTGGGGACTGCTCTCTGCAATGCCTGATCTTGACACTGCGGATGAGAGACTCTACACGATCCCTGGTTCGCCGCCAAACCTGTTAAACGAAAAACCGGGCGATGCGTTTGCACCGCGTAACCAGTTTGCGCTTGAGATCGACGACAAGGCAGATCCACCAATGTTTCAGGTGACAGATACACATTATGCGGCTACCTGGCTGTTAGATCCGCGGGCACCGAAGGCAGAGATGCCGCTTGAATTAAAAGAGCGTATTGCGCGAATGAAGAAGGAGGCTAAGATCGATGACGGTGAATGAAAACAGTAAGCCTCTTCTTACCGTGAAAGGCTTGAAACAATATTTTAAGGTAAGTAATACATATACCGTGCATGCGGTAGAAAACGTAAGTTTTCAGATCTATCCGGGTGAGACATATGGTCTGGTCGGGGAATCCGGTTCCGGAAAATCAACGATCGGAAGAAGTATCATAAGACTTTATGATCCGACCGCCGGGGAGATCAATTTTAATGGAATGGACATCAGCGGCAGGATCAATAAGGCAAACAGCCAGGCACTGCGCACGCAGATGCAGATGATCTTCCAGGACCCGATGGCATCCTTAAATCCAAGAAAAAAGGTGCGCGATATCATCGGCGAGGGGTTAGATATCCATCATATGTACAAGACACGCGCAGAGCGTGAGGAAAAGATCAAAAACATCCTGGCAAAAGTTGGACTTGCGCCGGAACATGCGGGCCGTTATCCGCATCAGTTTTCCGGTGGACAGAGACAGCGTGTCGGAATTGCGAGAGCGCTGATCATGAACCCGAAACTGATCATTGCAGATGAGTGTATCTCTGCGCTGGACGTTTCCATTCAGGCACAGGTCGTTAACCTGATGAAGGATATCCAGCAGGAGACAGGAACCGCGTATCTGTTTATCGCACATGATCTTTCCATGGTCAAATATATTTCGGATCGCATCGGGGTACTTCATCTGGGACATCTCTTAGAGACCGGAACAACGGAGGAAATCTTTGAGAATCCAATCCACCCATATACGAAGAGCCTTCTTTCTGCGATACCTGCACCGAATCCGGTCGTGGAAAAAAATCGTGTGGCACTGAGCTACGATTACAAGACTTCCGGCATTGATTATAATAAGGGAACGGATCATCTGGTGTCCGGGACACATTATGTGAAATGTACGGATGAAGAATTTAAGAAGTGGACAGAATAATATAGCAGGAAACCATCACAAACCGGGAGCCGGGGAGTGGTGGTTTTCTTTTTTGGTAAAAGTGCTGAATTTTTTTGCGTGGGATGTGCTGAATATTATGCGAAAAGTAGAATATGAAAAATTGAACCGAAACCGTATTGACTTTGAAAATGGAATTTGGTATATAAGAGTAAAAATTCAAAAATTCAATAGAGAAAGGAAATAACAATCTATGTTGTCACAAAAGAGTACAATGAAAGACAAATTGGAAAATATGCATCTGCAGGAGAGGATAAACTATGGCTACGGAAAAGTCATTAGTATGATGTTGATTTCGGGTCTGTTTTCTATTGTGGTCATAGGTGTGTTATTTGCTAATATGTTACATTATATAGATGATGTCAATGCTGCGGATCAGGCGGTAAAAATCTGCAGGATCAATGTGAATACGTCAGCGAGAAATATCAGGGAAATGGCATTAAATAATGATACATCTGCTTATGACAGTTATGAGCAGAATGTAAAAAAGCTGCTTACAGAAGTGGATTCGCAGCTGGAAATATTAAAGAAAACCAAAGTCTTACCGGATGAGGAATATAATGAGTATGCATCTGCTCTTTCTGATTGGGGAAACATTGGTTATTCGATTATAGAAGAAATTAAAAATGGCGAAAAAGAGAAAGCGATTGATGAAATTTTTAATAGTTGTACACCTGCATTAAATAAACTTGTGGAAATTGCCATAAGATTAGATGAGATCACAGATGAAGTAAGTGAGCAGTCTGCAAGAACTACAATTATTTTTGCTGTTGCAGGAATGGTGTGTATTATTATCTGTCTGGTTTGTGCATGCACACTGGCTAAGGTAATAAGTAAAAAGGTACTTGAAACAATTCTGGATCCGTTACGTGCAGTGGAAGACGTTGCAAGGGAACTGACAGAAGGAAATTTACACAGTGCGCTGGAATATCATTCGGAAGATGAGATTGGAAGACTGGCGCACAGTATGCGCAAATCAATTCGTATTTTGGGAACTTATGTAGATGATATTGATCGTGCAATGAAACTGTTCTCAGAAGGAAATTTTGATGTTCAGCCGGAAGTAGAGTGGAAGGGAGATTTTGTCGGTATTTTAAATTCTTTCATGTCATTTGAGAAGAGTATGGCAGAAACGATCAAAGGAATTAAAAATGTTTCGAGTGAGGTTTCAAGTGCAGCAGACCAGGTGGCATCAAGTTCCAATGATCTTGCAGATGGAGCTACGAATCAGGCAGCGGTTGTAGAAGAACTGACGGCTACAGTTGCCGGGGTTTCTGAACAGGTAGAAAAAAATTCACAATCTGCAAAAGCAATCAGTGGAAGAGTGGATGAACTTGGAAATGCCATTTCAGACAGCAATGGTAAGATGCATGAAATGGTTGCTTCTATGCATGAGATTAATGAGGCATCAAAAGAGATTGATAAGATTATTGCAACAATTAATGAAATTGCTTCCCAGACAAATCTGTTGGCGTTGAATGCTTCTATTGAAGCGGCAAGGGCCGGAGAGGCAGGAAAAGGATTTGCAGTTGTAGCGAATCAGGTAAATTTATTAGCTGAACAGAGTGCCCAGGCGGCAAAAGAATCAGCATCACTGATTGAAACATCTGTGAATGCGGTAGAAAAAGGTATGATAATCGCGGAAGAGACTGCGGCACAGCTGGAGGAGGTAGCAGAGAACTCCAAGCTGATTACGGAAGACGTTACACATATTGCGGATACATTAGAGACACAGACAACAGAAATCCAGCAGATCAATGAGGGAATTGAGCAGATCAATGACGTTGTGCAGACAAATTCTGCAACATCTGAGGAGTGTGCGGCTGCCAGTCAGGAGATGAGCAGTGAGGCAGAGAGTCTGCAGGGAATGATCCAGAAATTTAAAATTCCGGAAACTGAAAATGTAACAGAATAAAAATATTTCAACTATATTACATTAAATTATCACTTGTTTATTGCATGAAAGAGACAATCTATAGTATGATAGAGAAAGTACAAACTAAGGATGGAAAAGGTATATACTATGATAGTCTCGGTCATTGAAAAGATCTACGCATTTTTATGGGGAGATCTGATTACGATCCCTTTGCCGCAGGAAAGCAGCATAGGGATTTCTTTACTTGTAATTCTTCTGATTCCGACAGGAATCTATTTTACGATCCGCACAAGATTTTTGCCGGTCAGGCTTTTCCCGGATATGATAAAAGCACTTATGGCAAAAAAGGAAACAAAGGACAGTCTTTCCACATTTCAGACGCTGATCGTCTCGACGGCTACCAGAGTCGGCATGGGAAATCTGGTAGGCGTTGTGGCGGCAATCTCGGCAGGCGGTGCCGGTGCTGTGTTCTGGATGTGGGTGACTGCGCTGATCGGTTCCTCGACCGCATTTGTGGAGGGGACGCTCGCACAGTTACACAAGGAAAAAGATCCTTTGTATGGCGGATATCGCGGAGGTCCCGCATATTATATCCATCATTTCTGTGAAGAAAAATTGAAAAAGAAGAAAAAGCATGTGCTGATCGCGGTACTTTTTGCAATTTCAGGACTAATCTGCTGGTGTGGCATCAGCCAGGTCATCAGCAATTCCGTGGTATCTTCCTTTGAAAATGCATTTGGCATCCCGCCACTTTACACAACGATCGTACTGGTTGCGATCGCAGCGGTGATCGTCCTTCGGAAAAATGCGACGGTAAAAGTGCTTGACGTGGTCGTACCGGTTATGGCGGTCTGCTATTTTGCAATCACGATATTTATTATCCTGAAAAATATTGGAAGCATCCCGGCGGTTTTTGGTCGGATTTTTGAGGAGGCGTTTGGGCTAAGACAGGCAGTTTCCGGCGGCTTCGGCGCTGTCCTTATGAACGGCATCAAGCGTGGACTGTTTTCAAACGAAGCCGGTTCCGGCTCTGCTCCTTGTGCAGCCGCAGCAGCCGAATGTGAGACACCGGTCAGCGCCGGACTGACACAGGCACTTGGCGTATTTGTCGACACCATTGTGATCTGCAGCTGCACTGCTATGATCATGCTCACTGCACCGGAAAATGTCGTGGCGGGAAAAGAAGGCATGGATCTGCTTCAATCGGCAATGCGCTATCACCTGGGTGAATTTGGCGTCATATTCATCGCAGTGACCCTGTTTTTATTCAGTTTCTCCACATTTTTAGGCATCCTCTTCTATGCCAGAAGCAACGTCGCCTATTTATTTGGAGATAAATGGATCTTTCAGACCCTGTACAAAATCCTTGCATTAATTATGCTATTTATCGGCGGAATCGCCGCCTACACTTTCGTATGGGATCTCGGCGACGTCGGAATCGGTCTCATGACGATCTTCAATACAGGAATATTGTATCTGCTTGGTGGTCAGGCACTTACCGCCCTAAAAGAATTTGAATCCACTAAGTAAAAAAAGAAACGGAGCAAAATAAAAATGAAAAGAGAATCCTTCAAATCCCGCCTGGGATTTCTGCTCGTAAGCGCCGGCTGCGCCATCGGAATCGGAAACGTCTGGCGATTCCCCTATGTGGCTGGACAAAACGGCGGCGGCATCTTCGTCCTGTTCTACCTGATATTTTTAATAGCAATGGGACTTCCGGTGCTGACCATGGAATTTGCCGTGGGGCGAGCCAGCAGAAAAAGCGCCGTGTTAGGTTATAAAGCACTCGAAAAAGAAGGCAGCAAGTGGCATATTCACGGCTGGATCGCAATGTTTGGCTGCTATATGCTGATGATGTATTACACGACCGTATCAGGCTGGATGGTATCGTATTTCTTTAAATTTTTAAAAGGCGAATTCCAGACCGGCATGACTGCGGACAATACTGCGGCAGTATTTTCTAATCTGCTCGCAGATCCGGGACAGATGGCGTTCTGGATGATCCTTACCGTGATACTGGGATTTTTTGTGTGCAGCAGGGGACTGCAGAACGGACTGGAAAAAATAAGCAAGATCATGATGAGCGCGCTGCTGATTCTGATTGTTGTTCTCGCGGTGCACAGTATTACACTGCAGGGTGCAGCAGAAGGCGTGAAGTTTTATCTTGTCCCGAATCTGGACACGGTTGCAGAGACAGGGCTTAAAAATGTGATCACGGAAGCCATGAATCAGGCATTTTTCACACTGAGTCTTGGCGTTGCCGCAATGGAGATCTTCGGAAGTTATATGGGCAAAGATCACTCGCTTGCCGGTGAGGGCGCAAGAATTTGCGGTCTTGACACCTTTGTGGCGATCATGTCTGGACTGATCATTTTCCCGGCATGTTTCAGCTATGGAGTGGAAGTGGATGCCGGACCGAGCCTGATCTTTATCACGCTGCCAAATGTGTTTGTCAATATGGCTGGTGGGCGGATCTGGGGATGTCTGTTTTTCCTTTTCATGACCTTTGCAAGTTTTTCGACGGTCATGGCAGTGTTTGAAAACATTATGTCATTTTGTATGGATATGTTTCACTGGAGCAGAAATAAAGCCGCACTTATCAATGGAGTGATCATCCTGCTCGCAAGCCTTCCGTGTGTACTGGGTTACAATGTGTGGAGCAGCCTGCATCTGATAGGCGGCCGCGATGTGCTCGACAGTGAGGACTTTATCGTCAGCAACCTGCTTCTTCCGGTCGGTTCACTGATTTATCTGCTGTTTAGCGTAACAAAGTGGGGCTGGGGGTTTGACAGATATATCGACGAGGCGAATTCGGGAGAGGGCCTTAAGATTTCGAAAAAGTTAAAGCCATATTTCCAGTTTATACTGCCGCTGCTGATCCTGTTTATCCTGATTCAGGGGCTGGTGTAAAAAAGGAAAGTAATTAAGAAAAAAATAGTGAAAGAATAGTGAAAAATAGTGTAAAAATAGTGTAAATTTAATGGAATAAATTACGGGAATGAAAGGACCAAAATGATAAATCGCGACGACATGTTAGAACTGACCAGGCGCATGACTCCCGCACGGGCATCCATAGACCGGATCGCAGGCGCATATTTTGACGAAGAGGGATATGTGGATGGAACATTCAATACGCATTTCTTAAAACTGTCTGCATCCGAAAGAGCCAAAAACTTAGAACTTGCCAAGACGGTGCTGATCTCAAAAACAAATGAACAGTTAAGAGAATACCGGATCCCGGAAGAAAAAAGAAAGCCGGGCAGTATCTGGCAGCTCTTTGACGGGATCAGGGAGACAGGTCTGAAAGACGATGCATTCCCGGATCTTTTCTATGAGCTGCTTGGAGAGAAATATCAGCCGGGGTGCCCATATGCGTGTTTTTTGTTCCACGGGAGATACGATGTCCCGGTCAAAGGGACCGATAAGGCATGGCAGGAGGGCTCAGAGGAAGTGTACGAATATCTGATCTGTGCGGTCAGTCCGTTAGAGGGCGAATATGAGCCGGGCGTGCCGGAGAGAGGTTTTTTGTACCCGGCATTTAAGGATCGCAGCACGGCGGGAGAGTATATCAATTTGTATGAGAAAGATGCCGGTCACAGTGAGAGTGTGTGGCAGAAGCTGCTAAAGTGATATGTCAAAAATGGATGAATACATGGTCGTGCTGCCGGAGGCACATCCGCTTTGCGTAAAAGAAAAGATTGAAATTGAAAATCTGGAAAATGAGCCGTTCATGCTGTCAGAGCACGGTGGAAAAACGGCGTTCACCCGCAGAAATAATTTTCTGAAATGAAAAGCAATTCTGTGGTATCAAAAGTGATTTTGGTGTGCTAAGATAGAAAAAAATAAAAAAGAGAGTGAATGGGAAATGGAATTAGACATTATTGGTCTGCTTGGTGCATGCTCTTATGCACTCGACTGTGTCGAAGCGGAACTGACCCATGTTGCGACAAAACATGGAAAAAGAGTTGCATATATGAGCGTATGCACAGCACAAAAAATGGGAATTACAGGAGATGCCCTGCAGGATCTCGCGGCGTGTTCGCTGCTGCACGACAATGCGCTGACGCAGTATATTCATGAGGAATTTCACAATGACCTTACAAAAAATAATACGGAAAATATAACGTCAAAGCAGCTTGGCATCCACTGCATTTACGGGGAGGAAAACTTAAAAATGTACCCGTTTCTGACGGATGTGAAAAATGTGATTTTATATCACCATGAAAATGCCGATGGAAGCGGACCATTTGGAAAAACGTGGGAAGAGATCCCTCTTTTTGCAAGGATCATTCATCTGTGTGATATTTTAGATGCGTTCTGCCGGACGCCGGTATTTGATGATGCCGTGTGGCAGCGCGCGAAAGATTATCTTTTGAAAAATAAAGGGACAAAATTTGATACTGCATGCGTAGATACTTTTTTGGAAGTGTTTGGGCAAGAACATTTTTTGAGTCTTGGAGATGCAGATTTAGAAGAACGGCTGTGGAATATTGTTCCGAGAAAAAAGCGGGATTTAAGCGATGAAATGTGCAAAAATTTTGCCAATCTGTTTGCAAAGATCATCGACTATAAATCCGAATTTACAAGCCGCCATTCACTCGGTGTTGCGGAAAATGCAGCCAGATTATCCAGATATCTCGGTGATGACGAGGAGACGGTGCTGAAAATGTACCTGGCAGGCGCGCTGCACGATATCGGGAAAGCAGCAATCGGAAATGATATCTTAGAAAAACCGGGACGCCTGACGGACGAGGAGTTTTCTAAAATGAAAAATCATGCGGGATACACATATCTGATCTTATCACAGGCAGAAGGAATGGAAGATATCCGTGACTGGGCGGCGCTCCACCATGAAAAACTCGATGGCACCGGGTATCCGTTCGGTAAAACTGCCGACGAGCTAAACAGGCAGGAACGTATCATGGCGTGCATTGATATCTATCAGGCACTGACGGAGAGCAGACCGTATAAATCCGGAATGACGCACGAGGCAGCATGTGAGATATTGGAAAATATGGTGCAAAAGGGATGGATAGACGGTGAGATCACAGAACAGATCAAAAAATGTTTTGCTTAAGAGGAAGCGGCATTGAGCCTGCTCCACTCGTTTTACTGCTGGGGCTGCACGGGTGCAGTTCTGCTTTTTAGTTATAAAAACCGTGCTGGTTAAAATTACCGCACGGTTTTTTTGAGCAAATATTAATTTGTATATAGTTCATATGATTTACAGCTTAAATTGTTTCATATCTGCAGAAAGTTTTTCAATATCATCTGCTAAAGCAGATACCAGATCCGAAGATTTACGGACAACGGCATCGAGCTCGGTTGCCATTGCGGAAGTTTCTTCTGTGGAGGATGCATTGTCGGTTGCAAGCTGTGTCAGGGTATCGATACTCTCTGTGACAAGCTCACGCTGAGAATTGACATTCTTGATCTTTCCTGTAATGGTCTGGATGGACGCCATACAGGAATCGAGAGCACCTTTTAAGTCTTCAAACATCTGCTGTGTGCTTTCAAGAGCTGCAACCTGTTCGTCGGAAGCCTCACTCATTTTCTTCATCAGCTCCATAGATTTTTCGGAGTTCTGGCTTAACTCACTAATGATATTGTTGATCTCACTGACCGTCTGCGCAGACTGGGTGGCAAGTCCGCCGATTTCTTCTGCAACAACCGCGAATCCACGTCCGGCTTCACCGGCTCTCGCTGCCTCAATGGAAGCGTTTAAAGAAAGCAGGTTGGTCTGGGATGCAATTTCGCTGATCAGGGTAGCTGCCTGACTGATCTTGTTGACGGAATCATTTGTCTGGGCAGTCTGGTTATACATAGAATCAATATCAGTCTTGGTTGTAGAATTGACATCAATCAGTCTGTGTAAAGTTTCCATGGACTTATTGGAACGATCCTGCATCAGCTGTGCATTCTGATCAAGGGATTCCATTTCTGAGGAAGTATCTGCGATGCCATCGGCAATCTCAGCAATATTTTCAGAGGCACTTGAAGTTGATGCTGCCTGAGAGTTACTGTTTTGGGCAATTTCATTGATTGCAGTCGAAACGTTCTGGATAGATTCGTTCATGCTGTCAAAATTCTTTTTGAAATCCGAAACGGCGGACTGTAAATGAGAGGAAACTCCATCAATGTTGGAGATAAGTCCGACAACCTCCTGCTGTGCAAGATCAAGTGCACCAGCTGTTTTTCCAAGTTCATTGTTACTTGAAACACTGACTCCGGTAGTCAGATCCCCGGTCGACATCCTGTTTGCAAAATTCTGGATCTCGATCAAAGGTTTGCAGATCATATTACCGAAAATACGGGATGCAATGAATACGACAACTGTAAAAGACAGATCAATTATGATTATGACTGTGATCATAGTATGGTATTTCGCCTGAACTTCGTTTTTGGAACTATTCATTTCCGCTTTCATATCATCTACATAGTTACCGGTGGAAACAACCCAGTTCCATGGGGTAAAGATTTGAGAGTACGCGATCTTTGGTGCTACGGTAACACCGTCGGCTTTCGTAAAATAAAATTCATTGAAGCCGCCGCCGTCAGAACCGGTCGAGACCTTCATGATCTCCTGAATGATCTTGACGCCATTCTGATCTGTCAGATCGTAACGGTTATTACCTTCCTGATCGGTTAAGATCGGATGCATAATGAGGTTGTAGTCGGTATCATCGATCCAGAAATAGCCGCTTCCATCATCCCTGTAACGCATGTTGCGGACGATCTCTGCTGCTTCTTTTTTTGCTTCGTCTTCAGTCAGATCGCCGTTTTGGGATTTGTCGTATTCTGCCTGTAAAATAGCGATGACAGACTGTACCTGACTTTTGATCTCAGTATTGTACCCATCTAACCTGGCATTTTCATAATTCTTGTTTGCCGTGGAAGTCATAGTGCTGATATTTAAAATTGAAATACCGCCAATGACCATGACAGATACAAGAACAATCATAAGACACATTAGTGTCAGTGAATTTTTTACGCTTTTGCTTTTCATGGATATCAAGCTCCCTTTCCTATAGGTTAATTACACTTATTTTACTATTTTTTGACAAAAAATGGTAGACATAAATTAAAAAAATATGGTACTTTGGCTATGAAATTGTGGGTAATCACGAAAAAGTGTGAAAAGAAAAAAGGAAACACAAATATAAAGCAAATTGTGTTTCCTTTTGGAAGAGCGGAGACGGAGGGATTCGAACCCTCGTGCCCCGGAGGGCTAACGCATTTCGAGTGCGCCCCGTTATGACCACTTCGATACGTCTCCAGATATGTTTTTGCAAATACTTGATTAGTATACCATATTTTGAATGATTTGCAAGAGAAAAGTGGTTGTTGTAAATAGGGAGTGGATATGCTAGTATATTAAAAGTTTCATAGAGAAGATAATTGGTGCCGGCTGTTTTTATCCGGGAAATGGAGCAGTACATAAAGTACAGTATATTTTTCATATTAAAAATAGGTTGGTTAAAAGGGAAACAGGTGCGATTCCTGTACGATCTCGTCACTGTGATTAGGGAGTGCAGATTCCAAAGATAAGTCACTGATGTACTTTGCAGTATGTTGGGAAGGCGGAATCTGTGTGATGATCTTTCAGCCAGGAAACCTGCCAGTTGTCTGGTACAGGGAAATATTTCCCGGATCACGAGTAATTGGTCGTACCGTAAATGTAGGCTGTCAGATTGTCAGCTTATTTATGCAGACTTATTACTCCGCCCTCAAATAAGGCGGAGTGTTTCTTTGTGTGGAAAAATTCCACTGTGTACTATGAACGATACATTATATTATAATAAGGAGAGCATTATGAAGAAAAGAACCATTGCGTTACTTACCACATTAGCGCTTGCAACAGGTATGGTCGCCGGATGCGGAAGCAACACAGCAGCAACAGACACAGCAAAAACCTCTGAGACAGTATCTTCAGAGAAAACAGAGGCAACAGAAACCGTAGAGAGCACGGAAGTTGACGATCAGGCGGCAGCCGATCACGTCGCAGAACTGATCGATGCGATCTATGTTCAGACAAGAAATGATGATACGGACTCACAGTGTGCAGAGGCAAAAGAGGCATGGGATGCATTGACAGATGCACAGAAGGAATTAGTTTCCGGCGAGAACGCAGATCCGGATTATTTCGGAAGAGATACAGGAGATGCCTCAAAGGATGATCCGTTAAATGAAGATAATATCGGGGAAAATGAACTTCTTGTAGTAAGTTTTGGTACCTCATTTAACGACAGTCGTGCCGAGGATATCAGTGGAATCGAAAAAGCACTGGAAGCAGCATATCCGGACTGGTCTGTAAGAAGAGCATTTACCGCACAGATCATCATCAACCATGTACAGGCAAGAGATGACGAAAAGATTGATAATGTGGATCAGGCATTAGAGAGAGCTGTTGACAACGGAGTAAAAAATCTTGTTGTTCAGCCGACACACTTAATGCATGGTGCAGAGTATGACGAGCTGGTAGAGACACTTGACAATTATAAAGACAAATTTGAGACAGTTACCGTTGCAGAGCCAATGCTTGGTGAAGTAGGATCTGACGCAACTGTGATCAATGAGGATAAGGCAAAAGTTGCAGAAGCAATTACAGCAGAGGCAGTAAAGACAGCAGGATATGATTCTTTAGATGCAGCAAAAGAAGATGGAACTGCATTCGTATTTATGGGACATGGAACTTCTCATTCTGCAAAAGTAAGCTACAGCCAGATGGCAGCACAGATGAAAGATCTTTCCTATGATAATGTGTTTATCGGAACTGTTGAGGGTGAGCCGGAAGAGACAGCATGCGAAAATGTGATTGAGGCAGTAAAAGAAGCCGGTTATACAAAAGTTGTTTTAAGACCTCTTATGGTTGTTGCAGGAGATCATGCAAACAACGATATGGCAGGTGACGACGAAGATTCCTGGAAGAGCCAGTTCACAGCAAGTGGATATTTTGACAGCGTTGATACACAGATTTCAGGACTTGGAAGAATCGAAGCAATCCAGCAGATCTATATTGATCATACAAAAGATGCAATTGATTCCCTTGGAAACCTTGAGTCAACATCCACCACAGAGAGTACCGTTGGTACTCTCGAGGATGGTGTTTACACCGCAAAGTTTGATACAGACAGCAGCATGTTTCATGTAAATGAGGCAGATGAGGGACGTGGTATCCTTACCGTAGAAAACGGAAAAATGACGATCCATATCAGCCTTGTTTCAAAAAAAATTGTAAATCTGTTTGTCGGAACGGCAGATGATGCGAAAAAAGACGGTGCTGATATTTTAGAGCCGACAACGGATACTGTAAAATACAGTGATGGAACCACCGACGAGGTATATGGTTTTGATGTGCCGGTAGAAGCATTAGATGAAGAATTTGATCTTGCAATCCTCGGCACAAAAGGCGAGTGGTACGATCACAAAGTAAGCGTTTCTGATCCGCAGGAGACAGATAACTAATAAATGGAGATTTGTATGAATAAAAAGAGAGTGACCGCAGTAATCTTATCCGCAATGATGTGCATGCAGATATTCACGGGATGCGGTGCAAAAAATAATGCCGCTGCAGTAGAAGGCGGGGCTGGTCAGACAGCCACGGAAAGTGCACAGGGAGCGGCAGGTACAGTCACAGAGGAAAATGCACAGACAGCAGAGGAAAATGTGCAGGGAACGGCAGATCAGGATGGAACAGAAGAAAGCATGACTGGAAATGATGCCGCAGAACGGGCAGACAGCACAGAAGTTTCAGTTCCTGAGGATGGCGAATATACGGTGGAAGTCACATTAGAAGGCGGCAGCGGAAAAGCAACTGTGGATTCACAGGCGAAAGTTACTGTGAAGGATGGAGTGGCATATGCGACGATCACATGGAGCAGTACGCATTACGATTACATGATCGTGAACGGGGAGAAATATCTCAATGAAAATGAAGGTGGAAACTCTACATTCACATTTCCAATTGATGGAATCCCATGTGAGATGGATGTGATCGGTGATACGACGGCAATGAGTACGCCGCATGAGATTGATTACACCCTGACTTTTCAATTTCCGGAAACGGCAGGTTTTAAAGACTTAGACTGCAATGGGCGTATGGAGTTATCCTACGCCGACCAGTTTGAAGTAGAACAATATGGTGCTTATAAGCTGATTACGATCGTGGATAACGGTCGTTTTTTGCTTGTGCCAAAAGGTGTCAAAGTGCCGGCGGATGTTCCGGCAGATGTGACAGTTTTACAACAGCCGCTTGAAAATGTATATCTGGTGTCGAGTGCGGTGATGGATTTAGTCTGCCAGATCGGTGCTGTCTCCGATCTGAAATATACAGGAGTAAAAGAAAAAGACTGGTATGTAAAAGAGGCGGCAGATGCGATGGCAGCGGGAAATCTGATCTATGCCGGGAAATACAGTGCGCCTGACTATGAACTTTTACTTTCCGGTGGATGCACGTTTGCGATTGAAAATACGATGATTACGCACAACCCGGAAGTGAAAGAAAAATTAGAAGAACTTGGGATCAAGGTCATGATCGAGCGCTCCAGCTATGAAAAGCACCCGCTTGGAAGACTCGAATGGATAAAGCTTTTTGGCGTTTTGTTCGGGAGAGAACAGCAGGCCAAAGCGTTTTTTGATGCGCAGGCAGCACATATTGAGCCGATTTTGGAAAAAGAAAAAACGGGGCTGTCGGTAGCATTTTTTGCAGTTGCATCGGATGGAACGATTACGGTACGGAAACCAAATGATTATGTATCATCAATGATCGAACTTGCGGGGGGCACTTATTCCTTAAATGGTTATGTCCCGGAAGAGGAAAATGCACTCTCCACATTAAAAATGCAGATGGAAGATTTCTATGCGGCCGAAAAAGATGCTGACATTCTCATTTACAATGGTACAATAGAGGGAGAACTGACATCGATCGCTGAACTGGTACAGAAAAACAGTCTGTTTGCCGACTTTAAAGCAGTAAAATCAGGACAGGTCTACACAACCGGAAACAATTTTTACCAGCAGACCAGTGGAACCTGTGATTTCATTGAGGATCTCAATAAGGTACTGAATGGGGAAACGGATGCAGAGTACCGGTTTTTGAAGAAAATCAACTGACAGGAATTCATATAAACCAGAGGAAATCATGAAAAAACGTTATATCATCTCTTTTGTTGTTGCAATTATCATATTATCGGTATTGTTTTTATGGAATGTCGGGGCGGGAAGTGTGGACATATCCACATCGGATCTGTTTGCAATCCTTGCGGGAAGTGGAAAAGATGAGACATTTTCGCAGATCGTGTGGAAAATCAGACTGCCGCGCATCCTTGCTGCGATCTTGTTAGGAGGAGCACTGTCAGTGTCGGGATTTTTACTTCAGAGCTTTTTCCAGAATCCGATTGCAGGACCGTATGTGCTTGGAATTTCATCCGGCGCAAAACTGGTGGTGGCGCTTACCATGATTTTCCTGCTGGAAAAAGGCATTATGATCAGTTCCTTTGGCATGGTTATGGCTGCGTTTGTGGGTTCCATGCTTGCCATGGGATTCGTGCTTTTAATTTCATTTCGCGTGTCAAAAATGTCGCTGCTGGTGGTCTGTGGGATCATGATCGGTTATATCTGTTCCGCCATCACGGACTTTGGCGTCACATTTGCCAGCGATTCGAATATCGTCAATCTTCACAACTGGTCGATGGGAAGTTTTTCCGGCATGACATGGGAAAATATAAAAATGATCGTCGTGATCGTCGGCGCAGCAGTGCTTGTGACTTTTTGTCTGGCAAAACCGATCGGGGCATATCAGATGGGGGAGGCATATGCCAGAAATATTGGTGTCAATGTAAAAGTATTGAGGGTCACGATGATCCTTTTATCAAGCCTTCTGTCTGCCTGCGTGACTGCATTTGCGGGACCGATCTCCTTTGTCGGAATTGCAGTGCCGCATCTGGTGAGGATGGCGACAAAAACAGCGCGCCCGATTATCCTGATTCCGGGGTGTTTTTTGTGTGGTGCAGTTGTGACACTTTTTTGTGACGGAATTGCAAGAACCGTGTTTGCGCCGACGGAAATCAGTATCAGCTCGGTTACGGCACTGTTTCTGGTGCCGGTCGTGATCGCAGCAATGTTGAGAAAACAGGAGGGGAGGTAGTCATATATGCAGGAGATCCGCACAGAGCATCTGACTGTCGGCTATGATAAAACACCTTTGATCGGGGATGTGAATCTTTCTGTCCGGCCGGGGGAGATACTGACACTGATCGGGCCGAATGGTTCCGGAAAATCCACGATCTTAAAGACGATTACAAAGCAGTTAAAGAAACTGGATGGAACCGTATTTTTGGGCGAAGCATCCATGGATGAATTAAAAGACAGCCAGATTTCCAGACGATTGTCCATGGTCATGACAGAACGCCTCCGCACGGAGCTGATGAGCGGCAGGGAAGTGGTTGCCTCCGGGCGTTATCCTTATACGGGAAGATTTGGCATCCTGTCAAAAGAGGACTGGGCAAAAGTGGATGAGGCGATCGCGCTTGTCCATGCAGGTGAAGTGCAGGATCAGGATTTCATGAAGATCAGCGACGGACAGCGCCAGCGTCTGATGCTTGCGCGGGCAATCTGTCAGGATACAAAAATCCTGATCTTAGACGAGCCAACCTCCTATCTGGATATGGGCTTTAAGATGGATATACTTACAAATATCCGCATGCTTGCAAGAGATAAAAAGATGGCGGTCATTATGTCACTACATGAGCTTGACCTTGCGCAGAAAGTTTCCGATACGGTCGCCTGTGTCAGAGGCGACCGCATCGACCGCATCGGCACACCGGAGAAGATTTTTGCCGGAAATTATGTGCAGGAATTATACGGGGTGGCGGATCAGAGTTTTGATCCGGTGACGGGACAGATTTTTTTGTGCACGGGACATGAGAATACAAGAGATTTCAAAGATTCTGACATAGAGAATTGCAGCAGTAAAGATTTCTGCAGTGGCAGTCAAGTCCCAGATCCGGTCAGTTCACAGATTTTTGTGATCGGCGGTGCGGGCAGCGGCATCCCGGTATACAACAGGCTGTGGCGCGAAAACATTCCATTTGCGGCAGGGATCCTGCAGGAAAATGATGTGGAGTACAAAGCGGCTGTGGCACTTGCGTCAGAAGTTGTGTCAGAAAAGGCATTTTACCCGGTTGGACAGGATAAGGTGCAGGCGGCAAAGCAGCTGATTGACAGCTGTAAAAAATGTATCTGTGCGGTGGAAGAGTTTGGACCGTTAAATGAAGCGAACCGGGAGCTGGCGGAGTATGCGAGGAGGATTGGGAAGACTGGCAAAAACATATGAACAGTATACACAGAGATATCTTCAAAGCTATCCACGAAGGAAAATGGCTGAAAATTGAATATCTGAACAAAGAAGGCAAGCGCACGAACTACTGGATTGGAATCCGGGACTTAGACCCACGGAACAAGACTTTAAAAGTGGACGGACTTCATCTCAACCGGTGCTCGATTGAGGGATACGATAAGATCTATATCGATTCCATCCTCTCGACCGAGATCGTGGAAGGCTCGTACTGCCCGGAGAATGAGCGGCTGATCGAAGATATCGCGCTGCACCCGGAACGCTACCAGAACCTTTTTGCAAACACGGCAAATTTAAAAATACTGAATTATCTGGAAATGTGCAGCAAACTGGATGCCACGCCGTATACGACCGATTATGAACTGGTGCGCTATATCGACGGAGATCAGGTGCGTGACGGGGAGTACCAGTTGTCGGAGGAACAGTTTAAAGAGATCGTGACAAATTTTCAGCGGCGCATGAACCGGGGCACGAAACAGGGGAAAACGCTTCATATTCAAAAGCTGGCACTAAATATTTTAAGCATCCATACAAAAAATGGATTGTATGTGCTGGCATACCGGAATCTGAATCTGGATGTAAAAAACAAGGCATTTAAACCGGATGAAGATATCACGATCTGCACGCAGTTTACCATAGGGGGAGAGCAGGAAAATATCCGAAGGTATTTAGATGCGGATGAATATGAGCTGTTATCCGATTTTGAAAAAAATCTTGAAAAAATAAAAGATGCGATTACAGAAAAAAACGGTGCACGGGCGGTTGTGGATGACATGCCCTATGTCATCGGACTTGGCATGGACTGTGCATTAAATCTGCATGAAGAGTATAAGGCGATTCTTGACATGTACGAAAAAGAGCAGGTGACTTTTCCAATCCGGGCATTTTTCGGCGATCTTTTGGAACGTCCGCGAAGAACGAAGGCATATCCGATCGCGCTGTTAAACCAGAACATCAATCTTGACCAGCTTCTTGCAATTAACAATGCCATGAAATATCCGCTTGCCTATATTCAGGGACCACCGGGAACCGGCAAGACGAATACGATCTTAAACACGATCGTGACGGCATTTTTTAACAATATGACGGTACTGTTTGCGTCTTACAACAATGTACCCATAAACAATGTATTTGAAAAATTAAGTTCCCTGACTTATAAGGGAAAACGGGTCGCATTTCCGGTACTGCGCCTTGGAAATCAGGAAAAAGTAAAAGAATGTATCTGTTACATCAACCAGCTGCGGAGAGAGGTGCATGGCATTAAAGTATTTTCTTCCACGTTAGATCGTCGAAAAGGTGATAGAATTGACCGGGCGAAACAGCTTTCCGGCAGGTTAAAGGAATATGAGGAAGTCTTAGACCTGACGGAGCGCAAAGAAACGTTAACGCAGGTCATGGAGTATCAGGAACGGATGAAAAATGTGGCGACGCTCTTTCATTTCCATACGGATCTGCAGGGGCGTCAGCTGCGGAATCTGGATGAAAAAATCCAGAAGATCGGTGAGATATCTGAGCGGGATGCAATGGCTCTATTAGACCGCAATGAGGATGAATTTTACAGTTATCTGTATTATACCTCCGCAAAATACATCAAGGAGCTGGAAAGTAACAGGTTTCAGGATTTACGGAAAATTTTAGATGATGATGAAGATGTGAATGAGCAGGCAGCAGCATTTAACAAGTATCTGCAGAAATCGGAGAATGTAAAGAAGCTGCAGAAAGTATTTCCAATCATGATAACGACCTGCATTTCTTCCCATAAACTGGGTGAACCGGAACCGCTGTTTGACATGACAATCATGGATGAGGCGAGCCAGTGCAATGTTGCGGTCTCACTTGTGCCAATCATCCGGGGTGAAAAACTGATGCTGGTGGGAGATCCGCAGCAGTTAAAGCCGGTTATTTTATTGGACGAACTCACGAACCGGAAACTGCGCAGAAAATACCATGTTGCGGATGAATATGATTACCGCGAAAATTCCATTTATAAGACATATCTTGCCTGTGATGCGGTCAGCGATGAGATACTTTTGCGAAATCATTACCGCTGTAATAAAAAAATCATAGACTTTAACAATAAAAAATATTATAACTCCAAACTTCAGGTGCAGTCTGACAGCAGGGAAAGACAGCCGCTTGTCTATGTCAATGTGGATGGCGGGCCAGGTGACATGAAGAATACCTCTCCGGCAGAGGTGGAGGAGATCATGCGCTATGCGGGGGAAAATCCTGATAAAAGTATTGCTGTCATCACACCGTTTGTGAATCAGCGGATACTGATCGAGCGAGGGATCAAAGAAAACGGATTTGAGCATGTCGTGTGCGGAACGGTACATGCATTTCAGGGAGACGAAAAGGATGTGGTGCTGTTTTCCACGGCGTTAAGCGACCGGACTGGAAAGGGAACTTATGACTGGCTCAAAAATAATAAGGAACTGATCAATGTTGCAACGTCGCGGGCGAAGGACAAGCTGATCCTTCTTGCGGACGGGAAAGAATTGGAGCGCCTTCATCAGGGAAATGAGGATGATGATCTGTACGAGCTGGTGCAGTATGTGAAAATGAACGGGGAATCCAAAATTACGGAAAAGCATATCAGTTCGAGAGCACTTGGAATCCAGCCGTTTTCCACGGAAACAGAAGCGGCATTTATGAAAAACCTGACACATGCGCTGGAAAATATCTGGCTCACCCGGAATAAATATACGATCCACAAAGAGGTTGCCATATCCCAGGTGTTCCGGGATAATGTCACTTATGACAACTTGTTTTATATGGGAAGATTCGACTTTGTTGTCTATGAAAAGAGGGGAAAAAGCGAGCTGCCCGTTTTTGCGATCGAACTCGACGGCAAGGAGCATTTTGAGGATGAAGTGGTACGGGAGCGGGACAGACAGAAAAATGAGATCTGTAAGGCGCACCATATGCAGATCATCCGCGTGGAAAACTCTTATGCGAGGCGTTATCATTATATCAAAGAGATATTAAACGACTATTTTGCGAAGGCGCGATAAAAGTTTTTCCCAACATCCGGTAAAAAGTGGTATGATGTCTTTATGTATCACACAGGACAAAGGAGAAAATAATACAATATGGAAAAAAAGAGCCGGGAATTATTAGCACCGCATGTGGAAGAAGAACTGATGGATTATATTTTGCATACGCCGGTGAAAATAGGTGAGAAACTGCCAAATGAGTTTGAACTGGCAGAGCTGTTCGGCGTTGGGCGGAGCACAGTGCGGGAGACGGTAAAAAGCCTGGTTTCCAAAGGTGTGCTTGAGGTCCGCAGGGGTTCCGGGACTTATGTGATCGGGACGAATCGCTTAGAGGATGATCCGTTAGGGCTTTCAGGGTTTACGGACAAATATGAACTGGCGTTAGACCTCTGCAATGTGCGCCTGATGTTAGAGCCGGAGATCGCCATGCTGGCAAGTGAAAACGCGACGGACGAGGAAAAGGCGGAGTTAAAGCGGCTGTGTGATGAGGTGGAAAATCTGTATCTTGCCGGGGAGAACCATCTGCAGAAAGATGTGGAATTTCACACTTACATTGCGCGGTGCAGCAAAAATAAAGTCATTGAGAAACTGGTACCGATCATTCAGTCGGCGGTCATCACGTTCGTGAACCTGACACACCGCCAGTTAAAAGACGAAACGATTGATACCCACCGTGCGATCACGGATGCAATCTTAAATGGAGACAGTGCGGGTGCAAAATATGCGATGATCATGCACCTCAATTATAATCGTCAGATGATTTTGAAAAAACAGGCAAAGGCGCAGCAAAAAAATGAGTAAGGGACAAAAACTCCAAAAACTGGTAAGACGTCATATGACATGATGCAATATCGGAAAAATATACAAAAAACAAGGTGCTTTTTTAGGAAAACACCTTGTTTTTTTGTCTAAAAGAGAGGTTTTAACAAACTAGACATCAGATGTATTGACAAAAAATGATCAATAAAATACAATAATCGCAATGAAACATCAGACGTCATACAAATATCAATAAGGAGGTATATCATGGGTAACGTCGCAGAATTAGATACAACCCGGCTGGTTATTGCAGCAATTATCGGACTGGCATTGTTGTTAGTTTTGATCATCAAATTTAAGGTTCACGCAATGCTTTCGATCTTAATCGGTGCGATTGCAATCGGACTGATCGCAGGAATGCCGTTTGAAGAAATCGTAACGGCGGTGGACGATGGTATAGGAAACACGCTAAAGGGAATTGCCCTCCTGGTAGGACTCGGTTCCATGTTCGGTGCGATACTTGAAGCATCGGGTGGAGCACAGACTTTAGCAGTTACAATGGTAAAGAAATTTGGGGATGAGAAGGCTGCATGGGCGCTTGGAATCACCGGCCTTGTTATTTCTATCCCGGTATTCTTTGATGCAGGACTTATCATTTTAATTCCGCTTGCATTTTCTCTTGCAAAAAGAACAAAGAAATCTTCCCTGTTTTATGCGATCCCGCTTTTAGCAGGACTTGCCGTAGGACACGCATTTATCCCGCCGACACCTGGCCCGGTATTAGTTGCCACAATGTTAAATGTGGAACTTGGATGGGTTATTTTAGTCGGCGTATGCTGTGGATTTTTTGCAATGATCGTTGCAGGTCCGGTCTGGGGAGCTATCTGCGGAAAGAAATTTTATGTTCCGGTTCCGGATCAGATCGCAAACCAGGAAGATATTGATGAATCCAAACTTCCGAGTTTTGCATCGGTCGTTACCATCATCATGATCCCTCTGGTACTTATCATATTGAAATCTGTTGCAGGCGTGGTTCCGGCATTGGCAGGAGTGGCACCGTTATTTAACTTTTTAGGACAGCCGTTTGCAGCACTTCTGATCGCAACATTAGCCGCAATGTTCATCCTTGGAACAAGACATGGATACACGATGCCGGAATTAGAGAAGATCCTCACAAAATCTTTAGAGCCGACAGGACTGATCCTTCTTGTGACAGCATGTGGCGGCGTGCTCCGTTATATTTTACAGTACTCCGGCTTAGGTGAGATCATTGGTAATGCTGTGGCATCCATAAATCTTCCAATCGTTATTGTAGCATTTTTAGTTGCGGCACTGGTAAGAATCTGTGTAGGTTCTGCAACCGTAGCAATGACCATGGCAGCAGGAATTGTAGCAGCAATGCCGGAGATCGCATCCTTATCACCGATGTATCTTGCATGTGTGGTTGCAGCAGTTGCCGGTGGAGCGACAGTCTGCTCACACTTTAACGATTCCGGATTCTGGCTGGTAAGATCACTGATCGGACTTGACGAGAAGACAACGTTAAAAACCTGGACGATCATGGAGACATTGGTTGGTGGAACCGGATTTATCGTTGCACTGATCATTTCTTTCTTCGTGTAGAAGAAACGGTAATGACAGAGCAATCACAGAGCATGAAATTTAGTATATTATAGATTTTCACGGTAAAAAGCAGCGCAGGAATGGAGGCTAGTGTGAAAAATAAGATTTTTCACACGCAAGATTTGTGCTTACGCACAAACTTGAGATGCGCAAAAAAGCAGCGCAGGAATGGAGGCTATCATGGAATTAAGAAGTCAGAAAGTAAGAGAACTTGCACCGGAGATGGACCCGCTTCGCATGGGTATGGGATGGAAGGCGGAGGAGCTTTCCAAACCACAGATCATCATTGAGAGTACTTATGGAAACAGCCATCCGGGTTCAAGCCATTTAAATATTTTTGTGGAAGAAGCAGTAAAAGGTGTTGATGAAAACGGCGGAAAAGCAGCGCGTTATTATGCAACAGATATGTGCGATGGAATGTCCCAGGGACACGATGGAATCAATTATTCTTTAGCACACAGAGATGCGATCACAAACCTTGTGGAGGCGCAGGCAAACGCTACAACGTTTGATGGTGGTGTTTTTATCGCAAGCTGTGACAAGGCAATGCCGGCGATGCTTATGAGTATCGGCCGTTTAAAAGAGATGAGCGCGATCGTTGTGACCGGTGGTGTTATGGAAGCAACGGTTGTAAAACCGGAATATGTGGAAAATGATCCGGGCTGTAAGATCAATGAGCTTTTAACCTTAGAGCAGATCGGAAAATTCAGCGCGCAGTATGAGCGTGGTGAGATCCCGGAAGAGCAGCTCCGCTATTACAAACACAATGCATGTCCAAGCTGTGGCGCATGTTCTTTCATGGGAACCGCTTCCACAATGCAGGTTATGGCTGAAGCACTTGGACTGATGCTTCCGGGAACAGCACTGATGCCGGCAACTGCGCCGGAATTAAAAAAGGCTGCCTATGATGCCGGAAAACAGTTAATGAAATTAGTTGAAATGGGAATTGCTGCAAAAGATATCGTCACAATGGAAAGTCTTGAGAATGCGATCATGGTACATGCTGCAATCTCAGGTTCCACCAACGCGGTCATGCACATTCCGGCAATCGCACATGAATTTGGTTTTGAAATTGATGCGGATACTTTTGACAGAATGCACCGCGGTGCACATTATCTGCTAAACATCCGCCCGGCAGGAGACTGGCCGGCACAGTATTTCTACTATGCAGGCGGTGTGCCGAGAGTCATGGAAGAAATCAAGAGCATGCTCCACCTTGATGTGATGACAGTTACCGGAAAAACACTCGGTGAGAATTTAGAAGAGTTAAAAAAGAACGGTTTCTACGAGCACTGTGATGCGATCTTAAAAGAGAAATCCGCACTGATCGGAAAAGAGATCAAACGTACCGATATCATCGCTGATTTTGACCATGCGATCGGTACAGAGGGAAGCATCGCAATCCTGCGCGGCAACCTTGCACCGGAGGGAGCAGTCATTAAACACACTGCCTGCCCGAAAGAAATGTTCCATGCAAGATTAAACGCAAAACCGTATGACAGCGAGGAAGAAGCGATCGATGCGATCCTGAAGGGAAAAGTAGTACCGGGAGATGCCGTATTTATCCGCTACGAGGGACCGAGAGGCAGCGGTATGCCGGAGATGTTCTACACCGGCGAGGCAATCTGTTCTGACCCGAAACTTGCAGCCAGCGTTGCACTGATCACAGACGGACGTTTTTCCGGCGCATCCAGAGGACCGGTCGTAGGACATGTATCTCCGGAGGCAGCAGCCGGCGGCCCGATCGCATTTGTGGAAGAGGGAGATCTCATTGAACTTGATGTTGAGAACCGCCGTCTTGCGATCGTAGGTGTCAAAGGCGAGGAAAAGACCGGGGAAGAAATTGCACAGATCTTAGAGGAACGTAAAAAGAACTGGAAAGGTTTTACCAGCAAATATAAGAGTGGTCTGTTAAAATTGTATGCACAGCATGCGACCAGTGCGATGAAGGGTGCCTATATGGACTAAGTATCCAGACCATAAAAAAATCCGGGTGTTGCTGCCCGGATTTTTTGTATTATAGTACGATGTCAGCTCTGCTTTTTTAATTCATAGGAAATTACGTCCTATGAATTAAAAAGCCCTCCGGGCGGGATGCGCATCTCGCGGAGTAGAAGTTAGCTGTAAACAGCACCGCCAGGGCGCGAAAGAGTCGCAAGCGACTCTTTGTTCAATATCAACTGATAGTTGATACGCAAAAAGAAATAACAACCGGCACATGCTTGAAAAATCAACCATTAGTTTTATAATGAAATTAGAAAAACGAGATGGGGGATGCGAAGTGTTTGATATCATGACAATGGCGGAAAACATCAAAACATACCGGAATAAAAGAGGACTGAATCAATATGAATTTGCGGAAAAATTAGGAATCAGCCCACAGGCGGTATCCAAATGGGAGTGTGGACAGTCCTGTCCGAGTATCGAAAATCTTTGTGTGATCTCAGAGATTTTAGATGTTTCCATCGATACGCTGATCGGTGAAAACAGTGACAGTGAAAAGATGATGATCGGAATCGATGGCGGGGGAACGAAAACAGAGTTTGTTTTATTTTCGGAAAGCGGAAGAATTTTAAAACGGATCGTCCTTGACGGCTGCAATCCGAATACGGTAGGAATGGAGGAGGCAATGAACATCCTGCAGCTTGGCATTGATACGCTCATGAAGATCAAGGGGAAGATCAGCGGAATCTTTGTGGGTGCTGCAGGATTAGATTCCGGAAACAATACATCAAAGATCAAAAAGATGTTAAAAGAAAAATATCCGAAAGTAAAAATCCAGTGCGAAAATGACATCTATAACGTCATTGCCTGTGGAAAAAATCTTGACCGGTGTGTGGCTGCAATCAGCGGAACCGGAATGATCATTTACGCAAACCAGAATGGAAATTTAAAGCATTTTGGCGGGCGGGGATATCTGCTTGATAAAGGCGGCAGCGGCTACCACATCGGACGGGATGCGATCTGTGCAGCGCAGGATGCAAGGGACGGGATCGGAGAACATACGATACTGACGGATCTTGTTGAGGAAAAATTAGGGAATACGGTATGGGAGAGCATCCAGGACATCTACAGTAAAAACCAGTCCTATATTGCTTCGTTTACGCCGTGCGTATTTCTGGCATATGAAAATGGGGATAAAATCGCAGAGCAGATTTTAAAGAACAATGCAGCATGTTTAGCGGAACTTATCAATTTTGCCGTGGATCATTATGATATCGGAAAATATGTGGTTGCATCCGGCGGAATTTTAAAACAGAAACCGGCATTCCGGGAAATGTTAAAAGAGATGCTGCATCCGGATATTGAATTAGACGTTCCGGACTATCCGCCGGTATATGGCGCATGTATCATGTGCTGCCTGTTATGTGGGGTTGATACAAAGCCGGTAAAAGAGCGTTTTATGATGTCATATGATTCATACCAGTAGGGAGAGGGAGGAAAACAACATGAGAATTATTAAAGTAAAAAACTATGATGAGGTTTCTGTAAAGACAGCAAATTTGATTTTAGGACAGGTAAATTTAAAACCGGATGCGGTTTTAGGACTTGCTACAGGTGGTTCACCTGTGGGGGCATATAAAAAGATCGTGGAAGCATATAACAACGGTGAGGTTGATTTTTCCGGAGTTACAACGATCAATCTGGATGAATACAGAGGAATCAAAAGAAACCACGAACAGAGCTACTGGAGTTTTATGCAGGAAAATCTGTTTAAACATGTAAATGTAAGGGAAGACCACATTTTCATTCCAAACGGAGAAAATCTTAACAGTGAGGAAGTCTGCAGGGAATATGACAAGATCATAGAAACAGCCGGTGGTATTGATATGCAGCTTCTTGGAATTGGTCTGGACGGACACATCGGTTTTAACGAACCGGCGGATCATTTTGAAAAAAATACACACTGTGTGGAACTGACGGAGAGCACGATCGAGGCAAACAAGAGATTTTTTGAGAGTAAGGATGAAGTTCCGCGTCAGGCATATACCATGGGTATCCTGCCAATCGTACAGGCAAAGAAAGTCATCATGATCGCAAATGGAAAAAACAAGGCGGATATCATCAAAAAAGCATTTACCGGACCGGTCACACCGGAAGTCCCGGCATCCATTCTGCAGATGCATCCGGATTTCACACTGATCGCAGATGAGGATGCACTTTCGGAGATTTAAAAGGGGGAAAATCCAAAATGATCATAAAAAATGCATTGGTTTATACAGAAGATCATAAGTTTGAAAAGAAAGATGTCAGGATCGAAGATGAACGGATCGCAGAGATCGCAGAGAACGGTCAGATTACTGCCACAGATGAGGATGTGATCGACGGGGAAGGCATGTATGCGATACCGGGACTTGTGGATATTCATTTTCATGGGGCGGTAGGCTATGATTTCTGTCAGGCATCGAAAGAAGAACTGTTAAAAATAGCAGAATATGAGGCAAAAAATGGTGTTCTTGCCATCTGCCCGGCGACAATGTCCTATAATGAAGAAATCTTAGGACATGTCATGGACAAGGCGGCAGATTACAAAGAAGATACCGGAGCAGATTTGGTCGGCATCAATATGGAAGGACCGTTTATCAATCTAAAAAAAGCCGGGGCGCAGAATCCGGAATATATTATGCCGGCAGATAAAGAAATGTTTCTGCGTCTGCAGGAGAGAAGCGGCGGGCTGATCAAACTGGTAGATATCGCACCGGAAGAAAAAGGTGCGATGGAATTTATCGAACAGTGCCATGACCAGGTAAAAATCTCTATCGCGCATACCTGCAGTGATTACGATACGGCGCGCGAGGCATTGGAAAAAGGCGTGGGCCATATGACACATCTCTATAATGCCATGCCGGGGATCAATCACAGGGAGCCGGGACCCATCATAGCGGCACTTGAGGCAGGAGCCGAGGTGGAACTGATCGCAGACGGTATTCATATTCATCCGGCGATGGTGAGAACGACATTCCGTATTTTCGGGGCAGATAAAGTTATTCTGATCTCAGACAGTATGGAAGCTACGGGACTTTTGGACGGGGACTACCAGCTTGGCGGGCAGGGCGTGACCGTAAAAGGCAGAAAAGCCGTCCTGACAAAAGATCCGGGTGTTATCGCAGGCAGTGTCACAAACCTGTTTGACTGCATGAAAAACTGTGTACTGAATATGGGAATACCGCTCGAGGATGCAGTCCTGGCAGCAACTGAAAATCCTGCAGAATCGATCGGTGTGGAGAAAGATTACGGCAGGATTGCAGTTGGAAATTATGGAAACCTGCTATTGCTGGATAAAGATCTGCAGATAAAAAACATCGTTCAAAAAGGGAAAATAATGTCCGTATGAAAATTACAGACATGGTCGTAAGTGCACAATTTTTTAATTTTTTTAGTGATTTTTCGTGATCTTAAGGCAGAGGCTTGAACTTGCAGATATTTAATAGTATAATCACTTAAGCTAAAAAATTTTAAGTACCTAAAAATATATTTATGGAGGAAAATGCGCGATTCTTATGGAGCGGGTATTTCTCTCTGAAAAACAAGGAGGACATTATGATTACCTGGAACAACTTAGACACCCTTGATTCCTATAAGGAACTTTCAAAGGCTTCCCGCGTAAACCTTGCAGAAGTAATGTCAGGCGAGAACGGTGCAGAGCGTGTAAAAAATTACAGCATTCCTATGGCTGAGGGATTTTCTTACAATTATGCAGCAAAAGCTGTTGATGATGATGTGCTTGATGCACTCGTAAAACTTGCAAAAGAGGCACAGCTTGCAGAAAAATTTAAAGCTCTCTACAATGGTGAAGTTGTAAATACCGGTGAAAAACGTCTGGTACTTCATCATATGACACGTGGACAGCTTGGTGATGCAGTAAACGCTGACGGCGTGGACAAACGTGCTTTTTATGTAGAGCAGCAGAACCGCATCGCTGATTTTGCAAACAAAGTACATGCAGGCGAAATCACAAACGCAGCAGGTGAGAAGTTTACAACAGTTGTACAGATCGGTATCGGCGGCAGTGATCTTGGTCCTCGTGCTATGTATCTTGCATTAGAAAACTGGGCAAAGAAAAATAATACTTTTAAAATGGAAGCAAAATTCATCAGCAATGTTGATCCGGATGATGCAGCAGCAGTTTTAAATTCCATCGATGTGGCTCATTCTATCTTCGTACTGGTTTCTAAATCAGGTACCACACTTGAAACACTGACAAATGAATCTTTTGTAAAAGACGCATTAAAGAAAGCAGGACTTGATGCTTCGAAACACATGATCGCAGTTACCAGTGAGACATCTCCACTGGCAAAGAGCGATGATTATCTGGCAGCTTTCTTTATGGATGATTATATCGGCGGACGTTTCTCTTCCACATCTGCAGTCGGCGGTGCTGTTTTATCACTTGCATTCGGACCGGAAGTATTTGCACAGTTCTTAGAGGGTGCAGCCGCTGAGGATAAACTTTCTGCAAATGAAGACGTATTAAAGAACCCGGAGATGCTCGATGCTTTGATCGGTGTATATGAGCGTAACGTATTAGGTTATCCTTGCACCGCAGTATTGCCATATTCCCAGGCATTAAACCGTTTCCCGGCACATTTACAGCAGCTTGACATGGAGTCAAACGGTAAATCTGTAAACCGTTTCGGTGAACCTGTAAACTATCCGACAGGTCCGGTAATCTTTGGTGAGCCGGGAACCAACGGACAGCATTCTTTCTATCAGTTATTACATCAGGGAACAGATATTGTTCCGTTACAGTTTGTTGGATTTAAAAATAACCAGATCGGAACTGATGTTGTGATCCAGGACAGCACAAGCCAGCAGAAACTCTGTGCAAACGTTGCAGCACAGATCGTTGCATTTGCATGTGGTAAATCTGATGAAAACCGCAACAAGAATTTTGAGGGCGGACGTCCATCCAGTATCATCATTGGTGATCAGGTAAATCCTGGTTCCCTCGGTGCATTATTGGCACATTTTGAGAACAAGATCATGTTCCAGGGATTCTTATGGAATGTAAACAGCTTCGACCAGGAAGGTGTTCAGCTTGGTAAAGTCCTTGCAAAACGTGTTCTTGCACATGAGACAGACGGTGCACTGAAAGTATTTAGTGATCTGCTGAATATCTAGTAGATACGGATGATGGTGTAAACTTGGGATTCTATGTAATTTAGGATTACATGTAATTTAGGCTTACATATAATTTGGGATTACATGTAATTTGAGATTACATGTAATTTGAGATTACATGCAGTTTGTTAGTGAATACAATTTCAGATGAAGTAAAAATGCTCTTTTCTAAGCAGGCGGGTAAATGTCTCTCAGAAGAGGGCATTTTTTGTGTTGTGGGATTTTTTATAATGCGCAAAGCAATCAGGCATTGAATTGTTCCAATCCAGCAATTATAATGAAAGACATTAGTTGCTGATGGAAAAGGATGGTTTTGAGATCATCATAAGAAATATTTTTTTGAAACCATGATTTGGAAACAGAAAGGACAGACATATGGAACAGGAACAGCAGACACCGCACAAGAGGCGTGTACGTTACAAGGGAAAATACCCCAAGAAGTTTGAAGAGAAATATAAAGAACTTCAGCCGGAAAAATATCAGGATACGATCGAACATGTCATCAAAAAGGGAAATACGCCGGCAGGAATGCATATTTCCATTATGGTGCAGGAAATCCTTGATACCTTAAAGATCCAGCCGGGCGAGACCGGTTTTGATGCTACGTTAGGATATGGAGGGCATACAAAAGCAATGCTTGCCTGTCTGAACGGACAGGGGCATATCTATGCAACCGATGTTGACCCGGAGGAGTCCGCCAAGACGAAAAAGAGACTGGAAGAACTCGGGTACGGAGAGGATATCCTGACGATCCGGCTGCAGAATTTCTGTACGATCGATGAGATCGCAAAAGAAGTCGGCGGTTTTGATTTCATTTTAGCGGATCTGGGTGTATCTTCCATGCAGATCGACAATCCAAAGCGTGGATTTTCATTTAAGGTGGATGGCCCACTTGACCTGCGCTTAAATCAGGAAGCAGGAATCAGCGCGGCAGAACGTCTTGATACCATCACAAGGGAGGAACTTGCCGGAATGCTCTATGAAAATTCCGATGAACCTTACTGTGAGGAGCTTGCGAAGGCGATCACCGACGAGATACGAAAAGGCAACCGGATCGACACGACGACAAAATTGCGCGAAGTGATTGAAAAAACACTGGATTTTCTGCCGGAAAAAGAAAAAAAAGACACGATCAAAAAGACCTGTCAGCGTACATTTCAGGCACTCCGCATCGATGTGAACCGTGAGTTTGAGGTCTTATATGAATTCATGGAAAAACTGCCAGACGCCTTAAAACCAGGTGGACGTGTGGCGATCCTCACGTTTCATTCCGGGGAGGATAAACTGGTCAAAAAAGCATTAAAAGAAGGCTGTCGGGCAGGAATTTATGCAGATTATTCAAAAGATGTTGTAAGACCGAGTGCACAGGAATGTGCACAGAATGGAAGAGCGCGGTCTACGAAGATGCGCTGGGCAGTCCGGGCATAGAAGATTTATTGGTGCTGATATGGTATCATGGATTGAAATAAAAAATGAATGCTCAGATCATGTCAATTACAAACTGGCATGGTTGAAAAAGAAAAAACTGGATGTTTTCGCGCATCCAGTTTTTTCTTATACTTCATAACATCAGGATCCGGAAAGAAATTGATACAGAGTAACTGTTTGAAAAACTGCGCAGAAATCAAACTGGTTGTCTGAAAAAGGAGAAAGTTAGTTATGAGTAATATAAATAATACAAAAGAGCAGTATGAATTAAATCGTGAACTGGCACAGATGTTAAAGGGTGGTGTCATCATGGATGTCACAAATGCCGGGCAGGCAAAGATCGCAGAGGCGGCAGGAGCATGTGCGGTTATGGCATTAGAGCGGATCCCGGCGGATATCAGAGCAGCGGGCGGCGTGGCAAGAATGAGTGATCCGAAGCTGATCAAAGAGATCCAGGGTGCAGTTTCCATTCCGGTTATGGCAAAATGCCGAATCGGTCATTTTGCGGAGGCACAGATCTTACAGGCATTAGAAATCGACTACATCGACGAGAGTGAAGTGCTTTCTCCGGCAGATGATGTTTACCACATTGACAAGACAAAATTTCAGGTGCCGTTTGTCTGCGGAGCAAAAAATTTAGGCGAGGCACTCAGAAGAATCGCTGAGGGCGCAGCGATGATCCGTACCAAAGGGGAGCCGGGAACCGGTGATGTGGTTCAGGCGGTACATCATATGAGACTGATCAACTCCGAGATCGCGGCAGTTGCGGCAAAGCGTGAGGATGAACTTTTTGAGGCGGCAAAACAGCTTCAGGTTCCATATGATCTTGTAAAATATGTGCATGACCACAAAAAACTTCCGGTTGTAAACTTTGCGGCAGGCGGTGTGGCAACTCCGGCAGATGCAGCATTGATGATGCAGCTTGGTGCCGAGGGCGTATTTGTAGGTTCGGGTATTTTTAAATCCGGCAATCCGGCAAAACGTGCAGCAGCAATCGTACAGGCAGTGACCAATTACAATGATGCAAAACTGATTGCAGAGTTATCTGAAGATTTAGGAGAAGCGATGGTCGGCATCAACGAGGACGAGATACAGCTGCTTATGGCAGAGCGTGGGAAATAAATTGCTCAGAAATGGAGATTAGTGTGAAAAATAAGATTTTTCACACGCAGGATTTGTGCTTACGCACAAACTTGAGATGCGCAAAAAACAGCGCAAGAATGGAGAATATCATGTCAGAAAAAGTATCAATCGGAATCCTTGCGGTGCAGGGCGCATTTGCGGAGCATCGGGCGATGCTTGACGGGCTTGGCGCGGATACATTCCTGATCCGTCAGAAAAAGGATTTGGAAGAGTCTGTGCAGAATGGCGGACTGCAGGGGATCGTGCTTCCCGGAGGTGAAAGCACGGTACAGGGAAAACTGCTTAGAGATCTTGGCATGTCTGACCAGTTAAAAGAACTGATCGAAGCGGGTACACCGGTGCTTGCGACCTGTGCAGGGCTGATCCTTTTAGCAGAGCGTGTTTCCAACGATGACAGAGCGTATTTAAAAACCCTGCCGGTAAGCGTGAAGCGCAACGCCTATGGCAGACAGCTCGGAAGCTTTGTCACGGACGCAGAGATTGCACACATTGGAACTTATCGGATGAATTTTATCCGTGCACCATATATTGATGAAATTTTAAATCCGCAGGTGGAGACATTGGCGATAGTGGATGGCAATACGGTAGCAGTCCGCTACAAAAACCAGCTTGCGCTCAGTTTTCACCCGGAAGTGAGTGAAGATGCAAGGGTGCACGCGTATTTCTTAAATGAAATCGTGCAGGGTGTATAAGAAAGAAAAAATTGGCGAAGTGAACGGAAAATGAAAGAAATTCATCCATTTTTACCGAAGTCTAATGGAGATTTAGAAGAGAATGGGCGAAATGAATGGAAAATGAAAGAGATTCCCCCATTTTTATCGCAGTTTAATGAAAATTTAGAAGAGAATGGGCGAAAGCGTTATAAGGATGAAGCCAATAGCCCACGAAAATGAAAAAATCAGGGCGAAAACAGGAGAACAGAAGATGTTTTCGCCCGAAATGGCTGTGAAAATGTTAAAAAGAAAGAAGAAATGGGCGAAAGAGACTTGGACAAAGGAACTTTCGCCCATTATATATTGAGGATAGTAGGATGCATGTTATTAAGCTTCCAAAATCAGGAAAAAGGTCCCGCGAAATAGAATTTTTAGAAACAAATAATACTTGACCGCATGCCGGAGGAAAATGACGCCCGCTATAAAAGAATCGTATTTCAGGACAAAGCGGCAGGCATCAAAGATGCGCTTCGCACGGAGATTGAAGAGTCCGAAGCGTTGCTCCTGCGGGGAATTTCAAAAGAGGAAAAAGAAATCTTTTTGAGAGTGGCACAGAAAATGCTGGAAAATTTGGATTCTGACTAAACTGCCCCCGTTAAAGTATGTATATATCGGTGTAGAAATGGTAATTCGTGTGAAAGCGTTTTTTCATGAAAAACCACCGAAAGAAAGGAGAAAAAATGAACGAAAATGAACTGATGAGCAGCCTTCCCGTCCCGAAGGCGGTTGCAAAGATGGCAATCCCGAGTGTGATCAGCAGTCTGGTAACAGTTGTATACAACATGGCAGATACTTTTTTTGTCGGACAGACCGGCGATCCGCTGCAGGTGGCGGCAGTCAGCCTGACAAACCCGATCTTTATACTGTTTATGGCATTTGCCAACATGTTTGGAATGGGCGGCAGTGCGGCTGCATCCATGGCGATGGGCGAGAAAAATGAAAAAAGAATGAAACAGGTATCCGCGTTTGTGACATATGCATCCCTGGTCGTCGGTGTAGCACTTGCAGTCATTTTAATGGTATTTATGACGCCAGTTTTAAATATGTTCGGAGCAAACGAGCAGACGTTTCTCTATGCAAAAGGATACACTTTTCACATTGCATACGGGGCGCCGTTTATCATCTGGTCTGCAGCGGCAAGTTTTGTTGTGCGCGCGGAGGGTGCAAGCAAGGAGGCAATGATCGGCAGTATGATCGGCACCGTCGCCAATATCGTGTTAGATCCGGTGTTGATCAGCGGTATGGGGATGGGAGCTGCGGGAGCCGCAGTTGCGACGACAATCGGAAATATTTTGGCAAGCATCTATTACCTGTGGTATTTTTTAAAGAAAAGTAAATGTTTTTCCATCTCTATCAAATATTTTACCTGCAAAGACGGCATTTTGAGCGGAGTATGTGTGACCGGACTGCCGACCGCTGTTTTTTCCATGCTGATGAGTGTGTCCACGATCGTGTTAAACCAGATCTTAGTGGCATACGGCAATGCGCCGGTGGCGGCGATCGGCATCGTGTTTAAGGCAAACATGTTTATCACATTTTTACAGATGGGACTGGCAAACGGAGTGCAGCCGCTTCTGGGATATAACTATGGTTCTGGAGATCACAAGCGGTTTGTTTCCGTGGAACGGTATACAAAAAAATGCTGTGTCATTGTCGGCATTTTAGCTACGGCGCTGTTTTTTGTTTTACGGGAGCCGATCATAAGGCTGTTCATCAGTGACGGGGAAGTTGTGTATTATGGCGTGAAAATGCTGATCGCCTACATGCTTTCCGGGCCGGTCATAGGGCTGTTATTTGTCAATATGAACTGTATGCAGTCAGTAGGAAATTCATTTCCGGCGACGATACTTTCCGTTATGCGTCAGGGACTGCTTCTGATACCGCTTTTGTACCTGTTAAATGCGTGTATGGGGTTAAACGGTGTCATTTACGGACAGGCATTTACGGATTATGCAGCAGTTATTTTGTCGGCTGTTTTATGGAGGAGAATCAGAAGACGGATTGAAAGACGGTAAGATCGGGCGTATAATAAAGGTGAACGAGCAATTTTGAAACCGGCAGTTATGAAAATTAGCAGGATGAATTTCATATATGCCGCATATTATCGTAACTGTAAAAATTGGCATATTGAATTGCAGATTTGCCGTATGATGAATCCTGGGTATAAAAGACCTATGGGGATGGAGGGGAGGAGCGTTATGATCGGTGGCGTGGATGGATACAAATGGAATATCACAGATTCCTATGATAATAATTTAAATCAGCGGAATAATGTTAATAATAAAGATGAGCTGGGAAAAAAAGGTGCGGTTGATAAATCTAAGACCACGGAGTGCCAGACCTGTAAAAACCGCAAATATGTTGATGGCTCTAACGAAGCGAATGTTTCCTTTAAAAATGCTGCGCATATTTCACCGGAAGCGGCATCTTCTGCTGTCAGGGCACATGAGGGGCAGCATGTTTCCAATGCGTATCACAAAGCTGCCACGCAAAACGGCGAAGTGGTATCTGCATCCGTCAGAGTCCAGACATCGGTCTGCCCGGAATGTGGCCGTTCTTATATTTCCGGTGGTGTGACGGACACACAGATCAGATATTATAATGAGTCGAATCCATACCAGCAGGATTTAAAACAGACAGACGGAATTAAACTGCGTGGGGCAAACGTGGACGAGATTGGCTAGATTTTTCGCACGAAAGCCCCGGCTTGAAAACAATATAAGAATGGAGAATTTTATGTGTACAGCAGCAACTTACCTGACGAAAGACTTTTATTTTGGAAGAACATTAGATTATGAATTTTCTTATGGCGAGGAAATCGCGGTGACACCGCGGAATTATCCATTTCATTTCCGTCACACGGAAAATCTGGAAAAACATTATGCGATCATTGGCATGGCGCACATGGCAGGAGATTATCCGCTTTATTATGATGCGGTGAACGAAAAAGGCGTCGGCATGGCGGGACTTAATTTTGTCGGCAATGCATATTATCATAAGGAAGAAAGCGGTAAAAAAAATGTGGCATCCTTTGAATTTATTCCATGGGTGCTTGCGCAGTGCGCAACGTTAGATGAGGTGCGGGAGCTGATTGCAGATTTAAATATTGTGGATACGCCGTTCAGTGAAAATCTGCCGTCCGGCATGCTACACTGGATCATCTCAGATAAGAGTGGATCGATTACAGTAGAATCCATGAAAGACGGACTGCATATCCATGAAAATCCGGTTGGTGTCCTGACAAACAATCCGCCATTTGAGCAGCAGATGTTTATGCTGAATAATTACATGGGACTGTCACCAAAACAGCCGGAAAATCATTTTGCGGATAAACTGGATCTGAATATGTACAGTCGTGGCATGGGAGCATTAGGACTGCCGGGTGATCTTTCATCAGCTTCCCGTTTTGCGAGAGTCGCGTTTACAAAAATGAACGCAGTTTCTGACGATTCCGAGGAGGAGAGTGTGGCACAGTTTTTCCATATCTTAGGATCTGTCGACCAGCAGAGAGGCTGCTGCGAGGTATCCGATGGAAAATATGAGATCACGATCTACACCTCCTGCTGTAATGCAAGCCGTGGAATTTATTACTACACCACATATTCCAACAGCCAGATCACGGCGGTGGACATGCACAGAGAAGATCTTGACGGAAGTGTTCCGGTGCATTATCCAATGCTCACAAAACAACAGATCCAGTGGCAGAATTAATCTGGTATCATAGGATACTTACATTCTTTTAAAACAAATTCACAAAAATTTCTTACGGCAGGCGGCATAAACGCCTGCCGGTCATGAATCATATACAGATTACGCTCCCATACAGGCGCACTGATCTGCAGAATCTTCACATCCAGTTTTAATAAAAGATCCATATAAGGAACGACGGCAATGCCAAAACCCTGTGCAGTGAGTCCCGCAATCACCTCGGCTTCCTCTGTCTCATAGGCAATCTGCGGTACTGCATTGATCTGTGAAAACAGATGGTCCACAACGGCACGCATACCGGAACCGTGGGAAAAATAAATCTGTGGATAGATGAGCGTTTCCGTCAATGCAACGGACTGTTTTGCTGCCAGTGGGTGATGGCCTGGAACGATAAGTACCAGATCCTCGTGTGTGATCGGCACAGTGTCTAACGATTCTGTCTCTGGCGGCATGGAACAGAAAATCAGATCATAATCCCTTGCCGAGAGACCGTTGACAAGATCGCCGGTCGAGCCGGTATGAAATGTAAAACGCACATCATGCTCAGGATGGGATGCCAGATAACGCGCGGCAAGCTGCGGAATGAAACTGACACCGAGGGAACGCAGCATGCCAAGCCGGATCAATCCGTCACCGCGTGCGCTCCGCTGCAGGGATGAAACTCCGGAATCCAATGTGGCAAGCGTGCGGTTTGCGCAGATTAAAAACTCTTCCCCAAAACTTGTGAGTGTAGTATTGCGCCCGCTTTTTTCAAAAAGTGCCACGCCAAGTTCTGCCTCCAACTGCGAGATCGCATGGCTTAAACTCGGCTGTGTGATACAAAGTTCATGTGCAGCCTTTGTGTAGTGCTGCATTTTTGCTAAAGTTACAAAATAACGAAGCTGGAATAAGTTCATGGCAATCCTCCTTGTTTTGCGAAGCAAAATCCAATTTTACATGGTAAAATTTGCCCAATGGCGAGGAGAGGATTTTCCTCCCTGTTTTGCTTATTTTATCACGATTAATAGATACTGTCTATCAAACTATAAAAACTATTGATTTGTTAAATGGATTAGAAAGGTGTAAAGTGTTTCTGAAATTTGGGGATGACCATAAATGCAGAAACAGGACTTCTGTAAAAACTTCCCCGGGAGGAAATATTTAAAATGAAAGAAACAGAAATACAGAAAGAAAAATCCCGCCGCACGGTCCGCGGGGAACTTGCACTCATGGTCGCAGTTGCCATCAACAGTCTTGGTGTTGTACTGATGCTGCATTCCGGCGCAGGCATCTCGGCAATATCAAGCGTGCCGTATGCATTTTCCGAAGTTTTCACACGCGTATCGCTTGGAACCTGGACTTATATATTTCAGGGACTTCTGGTGCTAAGTCTCATGATCCTGCGGAAAAAATTTGTGCCGCAGTATCTGTTCAGTTTTGTAGTGGGATTTGCATTCAGCGAATTATTGGATGTGCATGAGAGCTGGATCAATGTTTTGCCGCTGACGCCGGGATATCGTGTAATCTATTTTCTGATCAGTTATATTTTGCTCTGTATTGGAATTGCTTTGTCGAACCGATGCAAACTGCCGATCATACCGACGGATTTATTCCCGAGAGAATTGTCGGATATCACATCCGTTACCTATTCTAAGATCAAAGTTGGATTTGATGTTACCTGCCTTGCCGTGACAGCCGGACTGACCTTTGCATTTTTAGGACATCTTGACGGCCTTGGGATCGGAACCATTTTAGCCGCATTTACTATGGGAAAAGTGATCGGACTGATCGGAAAATGGATGGACAGACATGCCTGCTTTGTATCGTTCATGACACAAAGACAGACAGCCTGAACTAGTGTAATGTATCATTCACATTTCGTATAATTACTTGCCTGAATTTTCATCTGCTGTGGCAAATGAAAATTACAAATTTTTCTCAAATGCTTCCACTGCCTTTGCATCTAAGATAGAGGTGCAATGCGGGCAGCGGTATTTAACGCTTTCACCAGTATAAATACAACAAAAGCCATGATCAGGAAATTCATCACGGCAGTCAGAAACTTTCCGTAATTCAATGTGACATCCCCAACAATATTCCAGTGCAGCTTGTCAAAATTCATGCCACCGAAAATTCCAAGAAACGGGTTGATAATATCCTCGACCAGTGACGACACAATACTTGTAAAAGCACCGCCGATAATAATACCGACAGCCATGTCCATCCGAATCGAACCCTTCCACATAATTATATCGGCTCAAAATCCCCCCACAAGACTGTTCATAACAAAAAAGTGTGCTATAATCAAAAACAGGAAATAATTTGAACACAAAAAGAAATAGATAACACAAAAAACAGCAAAAAAGAAGGTGTGACACACATGACAATGCAGGAAGCGGTCATAAAAAATATTGATACGGATTACTCGTACCAGCTTGCAAAACGGATGGAGCAGTTTCGCTCAAACGAGAAACTCGGTTACCGTCCTGCGGGTTCGAAGGCAGAATTCCTGACAGGGGAAATGTTAAAGGATGAGATGCAAAAACTTGGACTGTCGGATGTATGTAAAAATGCGGTTACCGTGGATGGCTGGGAGTTTAAAAATGCGGAGCTTACGTTTGAAACGAAAGAGGGAAAAAGGCATACCGCATTGCTCGGGGCATATCAGACAGATTTTGTAACGGACGGTGAGCAGGCATTTTCCCTGATGTATCTTGGAAAGGGAACAGAAGCGGATTATGAAGGGAAAGATGTAACCGGAAAACTGGTGTTAGTGGATATCAACCAGAGAGATGAGTGGTGGATCAATTATCCGGTTTATCAGGCACATTTAAAAGGTGCGGCGGCAGTGATCGCTGTGCAGTGTGGCGGTTATGGAGAAGTCGATGCGAAGGCACTCAACGCACAGGATATCGCCGGACCGGAGGATGCACCGGCATTTTCCATCTCAAGGGAGGATGCTGCATTATTGCGGGAACTGCTGGATGGAGAGAAAGAAGCAACCGTATGGTTGAAGGCCGACAGCCGGGTAAAACGTGACTGCACGACTTATAACATTTCAGGCTGTATTCCGGGAAAACACCCGGAGCGCATGGTATTGTTATCTGCACACTATGACTCCTATTTCAGTGGATTTCAAGATGATAATACGGCAGTCGCCATGATGTTTGGCATTGCAAAAACGCTGATTGAAAGCGGATTCAAGCCGAACAACACGATCGTGTTCTGTGCGATGGCGGCAGAGGAATGGGGCGTTGTTGATTCCAACTTTGACTGGTCGACCGGAGCTTACGAGCAGATTTTTACCGCACATCCGGAATGGGTCGGAAAAGTGATCGCAGATCTGAATTTTGAGCTGCCGGCGCTGGCACACGGCACGCGTGCAAGAATCCGCTGCTGTTATGAATATGTACATTATATAAAAGAATATTTAGACGGACTTCCGGAACTGACAAAGGCTTATCCTGAGATGACAAGCGTGACGGCACCGATCGAAACCTGGTCAGATGATTTTTCGATGGCAATCGCAGGAATCCCTTCCATGGTCAATGATTTTACCGGCGGAAGTTTCATGGAAACACATTACCATTCCCAGTTTGATAATGATGATTTTTATGATGAGGCGGTTTACCGGCTGCACCATGAGCTGTTCACACTGCTGATCTTAGCACTGGATGAAACGGCAGTTGTGCCGCTTGATTTTACACCGGTGTTAGAGCGCATACTTGCCGGAGGCAGTGAAATCACAGCGAAAGTGGAAGAAACACAGGAACAGATCGCTGCAATCACAAAAAAATTAATTCAGGTAACAGAAGAGGCACAGGAAAAAGCAAAACAGTCTTACGAAGAGACTGCCGCTATCAATACCCGCTACTACGCACTTCTTGCAGAAGGTAACATGCAAGAGGCAGAACAGCTCTTTGCGGAAAACAGGGAAAGAGAAAAACAACTGCTTGTAAAATTCAAACAGGAGCAGGATCATTTTGTCCGCATTGATTGGTATGGAGAGGTATTTTTCCCACATGAGATATTGTGGAAAAATATTGGCTTATTGCAGGACTCTGTAAACGCTCTGGAACAATCTGATGTGGATAAAGCACTGGAAAAAATATATCAGGTGGATAACAATGCGTATGCATTTATGTTTGATGAATATGTTTACCGCCATTTTACGGACTATGTGTTCAATCAGCCCAAAGATCGTCTGAAATGGGGTTACGGCAGGCTGTTAGGGCATGAAGATCTCTACCATGTGGTGAAATGCCTGCTGAAAAAGAGAAAAGAAGCAGACACAGATTACCGGGAAGAACTGCATTACTTAAAGGAATGCTATAAAAAACAGACCAGACGTCTCTGCGAGACTTTAAAAGAAATCAGTCAGACGGTAAAGGAAATGTTCTGACACAATAAAAAGGGGATAAGAAAAATATGAAATCGGACAAATTATACCGGGTACAGCGCGAGGATCTGCCAAAATTAGAGCAGCTTTTATACCGCTGTTTTGCGCATGATCCACTCTATGAAACGCTGATCCCGGATGCCGAAATAAGAAAACGGCTGATGCCGGAATTATTTCAATGTGATATGGATGAATTTTATGAGACATGTGAGATTTTTGCGGACAGTGAAGAGTTAAACAGCATTCTTGTCGTGTCGGATGAGGCGGAACACATTAATATGTTCCACTTTTTTCTGACGGAGTCATGGGCGACGATCCATACGGACGCTTTCCTGATCAAGGAAGATCCGACACTTGCGACGTTCCACAATTTTATCAAGGGTGGGGATTACCTGAACTCAAGCTGGACCGATCAGCTGCACCAGACACAGAGACTTCATATTATTTATCTTGCAGTCGATCCGGAAATGCAGCACCATGGGATCGCTGCGAAACTGTTAGATGAAACGATCACATATGCGCAGGAACACCACATGATGATATCGTTGGAAACACACAATGAAAAAAATGTAGATTTTTATAAAAACTTTGGATTTCAGGTGTATGGAATTGTGGAGAAGAACTTCCCACTGAAACAATACTGCCTGATCCGTGAATACCAGTAGAAAAATGACAGGATACTGCGAAAAGTGGTGACCTGTCATTTTCTTTTTTCATATTTGCGCTAATGAAAAAAATGATTCGTCCGATATAAACACTAGAAAGCGAATTTCAAGGAAGAAAGGAGATGCCATTATGCGAGTAGAAGCTTATAATCAGGTGGCACAACTTTACAATAGAGAGAAAACGCAGAAAGTGCAGAACACAAAGCAGATGAGCACCGGACGCGATGAAGTGCAGATCTCTTCTATGGGACGTGATTACCAGATCGCAAAGCAGGCAGTGGCAGATGCTTCGGATATCAGGGAAGATAGAGTCGCACAGCTAAAGGAAAGGTTGGACTCTGGTAATTATAACGTGGATATGAATGATTTCGCGAATAAGTTATTAGAAAAGTACAATGCTTTAGTAAAGTAAAAGTGAGGATGAATCTGTGGCTAGTTTAATGGAAGAGCTTTTGGATGTGCTGGGTAAAGAGGAGAAGCAGTATCAGGAACTGATCACACTTGCATCTGAAAAAACAGATGCAGTGGTGCAGGGCAATATCGAACATCTTACGGATGTTACGACGAGAGAGCAGGATGCTGCGAGCGTGCTTCTTAATCTTTCCAATAAAAGAAACCGTGTCCTGACGGATATGGCGACTGTCTTAGGTCAGAGCCCGGAAGAGATGACGATCACAAAGATGATCGGATATCTTAACAAGCAGCCAAAAGAACAGGAAGCACTTACCAGACAGCGTGACAGGCTGCTTGAGGCCGGTGCTAAGATGCAGCAGCTAAACAGACAGAATGAAGCACTTTTAAAACAGGCATTGGAGATGGTGGAATTTGACCTTACCTTGCTGAGAAGTACGCGACAGGCACCTGAGACTGCCAACTATGATAAGAATGCCTATAATACAGGCGATATCTTAGGCAGCAGTGGATTCGACGCGAAGCAATAGTAAAAGCAGGGAGGAACTACCATGGCAAATGGTTTTGGAAGTATGTTTATCGGCGTAGCCGGTTTACAGAGCAGTCAGAATGCACTTAACGTAACATCAAACAACCTGGCGAACTTAGACACAACAGGATATGTGCGTCAGAGCGTTTTGTTTGCAGACCGTGACTATGTCACATTTAATACAACAGCAGCAATCAGCAATCAGCAATCCGGTCTTGGTGTAACGATCGGAGATGTTGTCCATTCAAGAGATGTATTCTTAGATCGGTTATACCGTACAGAATCAAGCCGTCAGTCTTTTTATGCATCGACCAGTGAGGCACTGACAGAGGTGCAGAACTATTATCAGGAATTAGAGGGACAGGCTTTTCAGAATGCATTAACCGATTTCTGGGGCTCATTTCAGGAGCTATATAAATACCCGGAGGATAGCGTATATCAGAATCTTGTTGTTCAGAAGGCACAGCTTTTTACCAGCAGATCAAGTGCTGTTTATTCTGGACTGAAGAGTTATCAGTATAATATCAATTCACAGATTTCCGACGACATTGATCAGGTCAATGAACTTGGAAAGACGATCAGTGAACTAAATCTGCAGATCCAGAAGATCGAGGCAGGAAATATTGAAACTGCAATGACACTGCGTGATGCAAGAGATTTAGCACTGGATGAGTTAGCAAGTCTCGTTGATATCTCCTATAAAGAAGAAGTAAACGGTGTTGTGCGCGTCAGCGTGGAGGGCAACGAGTTTGTCAATGAGAACGGCTACTATAAAGTAGAAAAACAGACGGACAAAGTGACAGGATTTGTGACACCATACTGGTCACATCTCTCTGACCCGGACAAGGGTGAGTATACCTATCTGTTTAATTTTAACCGTGATATTTCCACGGAAAATAAAAACGATATGGGAGAGATCAAAGCTCTTGTGCTTGCGAGAGGAGATAAAGTTGCCAATTACAAGGATATTCTTGGAGTGGACGGCAAGACTTATGATGATACGACAGGCATGTCTGTTATGCTCCGTGCAGAAGCACAGATGGATCAGCTGTTCCATGGAATTGCAACAGCGATCAACGATATTTTATGCCCGAATACAGAAGCATCAAATTATATTACAGGCCTGACAGGAAATAATTCCGTTACCATGACCGATGCAGACGGCAATACCTATACCGTGACAGCAAATACGAAGATCTTAGATGCAGATAAGTGTGCAGTTGGATCGGATGGGAAACTGCCACCACAGGAGTTATTTACAAGACTTGGAACAGAACGTTACACAGAGGTTACATATACAGATACAAGTGTTAATCCACCGACAACGAAGACGTATTATTTATATAATGAAGAAGATCCGACAGACACGACAAAGCAGTACACCATGGCAAGCACCGGAGTAAACAGTGCACTGATCACAGATGAGACATTACTTCCACATTTACAGCAGAATGGAGATGTGGATCAGTCATTGATGGCGACACTTGCAGCAGTGTGGGATAAAGAAAGCCTTACAGTCAATCCGAATGACACAAAGGCATACAGCTTTAAGGGCTATTATACAGCTATGATCGAAGAGGTTGCTACCTACGGAAATGTATACAATTCTACTGCAACAAACCTGTCCCAGACGGTACAGTCAGTTGATAACCAGAGACAGCAGGTAATCGGAGTTTCTTCGGATGAAGAATTGACTTATATGATCAAATACCAGAACGCATACAATGCATCCAGCCGTTTTATTAATGTTATTAATGAGATGATCGAGCATCTGATCACACAGCTTGGATAGCAGCATAGGAGGTTAACATGCCATCAACATTTTTTGGATTAACGATTGCATCTTCAGGATTAAGTGCATATCAGGTTGCCTTAAATACGAGTGCAAATAATATATCGAATGTACAGACAAAAGGATACAGCAAACAGCAGGCAAACCGTGTTGCTTCCGAATCCATCCGTGCCTATGCAAAATACGGCAGTATGGGAACCGGTGTTACGACCGAGTCCGTAAAACAGCTTCGCAACCAGTATTATGACAACAAATACTGGTACAACCAGTCATCTGTCGGTTTATATGAGACGAAGCTCAATTACCTGAAGCAGATTGAAAATTATTTTATTGATGATGATTCTTCCAAAGGTTTTTCAACAATCTTAAACACGATGTTTAATGACTTAGATACCTTAAAGAACAATGCCGGAGATGTGAATACACGTCAGCAGTTTATCGGAAGTGCCCAGAACTTTGCAACATTCTTTAACAGCGTTGCATCCGGTCTGGGAGATATTCAGAATAATGCCAACGAGGAGATCAAGTCCACGGTTCAGAATATCAATTCCATCGCAGAAAAGATTGCAAGTTTAAATCATCAGATCAACGTCATTGAGATCCAGGGCGGTTATGCAAACGAGCTTCGTGACCAGAGAGCACTGTTGATCGATGAGTTATCCGAAATTGTTCCGACAGAGGCAGAGGAACTTCCGGTACAGAACTCAAACGATCCGGAACTGCCGACAGGAGCTAATTACTTTACAGTTAAGATCGGTGGTCAGGTACTGGTAGATACCTACGATTATGAAACATTAAAATGTGTTGCAAGGGAAAATAAAGTAAACCAGTCCGATATGGACGGTTTATATGATGTTAAATGGGAGAAAACCGGCAACAGCTTCAAAGCTGGCGCAAGTTCCATGTCAGGTACCTTAAAGGCATTGTTTGATATCCGTGATGGCAACAACGGAGAGAACTTTACCGGTGAGGCAAGAGTGATCGACAGCAAACATGTGAAAGTAGTCAGTCCTTCCATCACAGATATTGAGGCAATGACAGTGCCGGAGAGCGGTACACTCACCATTTACGGAAAAGATTACAATTATACGAATTTTACATTTGAGACGGATGCCAATGGCAAGATCACATCCTATACTTTCGAACTTGAGGACGCATTAAGCCAGCAGCAGTCCAATAAGGTAGACGGTATGCAGGCATCCATCGGAAGCTCTGTTGATACCATGGGTGTTCCGTATTACATGTCACAGATGAATCAGTTTTTACGTTCTTTCTGTTCTTTATTTAATGATATCATGTTAAAAGGACAGGATTTAGACGGAAATGCAACAGACTATTATTCTTTCTTTACCGGTGCAGATCAGGTGACCGGTGAGGAATATGTATTAGGAAAGAGCGATAAGAATCATGGAAACACGACAGACTGCGGCGCAAGCTCCTATTACAAACTGACAGCATCCAATATCTGTGTATCTTCCATTTGTGTAAAAGATTCTTCCAAACTGGCTGCACAGTATAAGGCAGATACAGAGGAAGGTGTAGATAAGTATAAACTGGTGGAAGATCTGGCAAAATTAAAGAGTGATACGGTTTTATTCCGTGCAGGAAATGCATCAGGATTCCTGAAATGTATGATTTCTGATATCTCCATTGATACACAGCAGTCTACGATCTTCAGCAACAATTATACAAATATACAGGCAGCGCTTGAGACACAGAGAATGTCTGTTTCCGGTGTGGATGAGGATGAGGAAGCACTTGATCTGATCAAGTTCCAGAATGCCTACAATTTATCATCCAAGATGATCTCAGTTATGGCAGAAGTATATGACAAACTGATCGAGGAAACCGGAGTATAAACGGATTTATAACAGGAGGAAATGGCAATGCGTATTACAAATAATATCATATTGCATAATACATCCATTAATATCAATGGAAATAAAGGAAATGTGGACACACTGAACAATCAGATGACCAGCCAGAAAAAAATACAGCGTCCTTCTGATGACCCGGTAACAGCGATCCGTGCACTCCGTCTGCGCAGTACCTTAAGTGAGATCGACCAGTACTACGAGAAGAACATTCCGGATGCAGAGTCATGGTTAGATGTAACAGAGACTGCGATCACCAGTATGCAGGAAGTGATCAAGACGATCCGTACCCAGTGTGAATACGGTGCCCAGGATTCACTTACAACAGACAACAGAAAAACGATCCTGACACAGCTGGAAAAACTGCGTGATAAATTATATTCAGAAGGAAACGCAGATTATGCCGGCAGAACGGTATTTACCGGATACCGCACAAATAAAAAGCTGACATTTACGGAAGACGAACAAAAGACTTCATACGAGATCGACCAGAAGATGTCGTATGCTGATCTGCAGGAACACCGGTATTATGGAAATGATGTTACAGTTCCAGGAAATCAGGCAGATGTGTTAGATGGCACAAAGATCGCTTCTCCAACCCAGGCTGCTTATAATAGAATCCGTCTTGGCTATGACAGCATTGACAGCCTGGATGTGACAGATGCAGCAGGAACTACCACAAAAACCTCTGCAAATGGCAGTACGGTAACGATCAGTTACAATTATACAGATACAACAGGGACAACGCCTGTCAATAAGACGGGAAATATGAATGTTACCGTATATGATTCTTATGATAAATGGTTAGAAGCATCCACGAAAACACCAAAATCATATGACATTGCAGATGGAGAGGCAGTGCTGATCCGTAATACCGGAGAAATGGTATTCAGCAAAACAGCAGCAGATACACTTTCCACTAATAAAGCATCTTTGGATATTTCCTATACAAAGACCGGATTTACAAATGGTGAACTTCGTCCGGAATATTATTACAACTGCACGAATATTACAGATACGAACAATAAGTTAAAGTATGAGAAATATGATAAAGATGGCAATCAGATCTATCAGGATATCGATTATGTAGTGGCTGCAAACCAGACACTTACTGTCAATACAGAGGCATCAAATGTATTTGATCACGGACTCAGCAGGGATGTGGATGAGCTGATCGATGCTGTACAGCGTTCGCTTGACGCAGAACAGAAAGTGACAGATTTAAATGCCATGAAGAAAATGCAGGAATATTCTTCCGATGACTGTCAGGCAAAATTAGAAGAGTGGATCGCAGCAGCCGAAAAAGAGCGTGATTATGCAAATGATAATATGCAGAAACTCTATAACAGCTATATTGGGAACTGCGATACTTACCTGAATAAAGTCAATCTTGCATTGACAGACGTCGGAAGCAAAGGACAGAGCCTTGCGCTGACGAAAAACCGTATGTCAAATGAGCAGGAAACGATGGAAGAGTTAAAGTCCAAGAATGAAGACCGAGAACTTTCAGATATCATTCTGGAGTATACAGCGGCATACACTGCTTACCAGTCATCACTGCAGGCAGCTTCAAAAGTAAATCAGGTGACACTGCTCAGCTATCTGTAAAATAGATTAACAGTAAAATGACAGCACTATTTTTAGAATGCGTGTCGTGATCATACAGACTGCATCAGGAGGAAAAGGGAATGAAAGCGAACACAAGGCTTTTTGGGGAGATAGATATCGATGAGGAGAAGATCATCACTTTAGAGAATGGAATGATCGGATTTCCGGATCTGAGAAAATTTACACTGATTTTTGACAAAGAAAAAGAAAGAACGCCATCCTCAATCATGTGGTTTCAGTCCATGGATGAACCGGAAGTTGCTTTTCCGGTCATGCATCCAAATGAACTGAAACCGGATTATGCACCATCGGTCAGCGATGAAATGCTGATCCCACTTGGAGATCTTACAGAGGATAACACCTACATACTTGTAACGCTGACAGCAGCGGCGGATAAAAAAGATACAACCGTTAATTTAAAGGCTCCTCTGGTGATCAATACAGATACCAGAAAGGGCTGCCAGGTGATTGTTGAGGATGATTATCCGATCAAGTTTAATGTATATGAAGCTGTAAAAGGCAGAAAGAAAGCAGAGGAATAAAAATGCTGGCATTGACACGAAAAAAGGGTGAGTCTCTGGTGGTAAATAACAATATCGAGATCACAGTGCTTGAGATCCGCGGAGATCAGGTGAAAATCGGCATATCTGCACCGAAAGAAGTGCCGATATACCGCAAGGAAGTATATCTTCAGATTCAGAATGAAAATACGGCAGCTCTCAATATCGATGCGATCGCATCTTTAAAGGATCTGCTCTAAGAAAATACCGGAGCACATAATTCACAATAATAGAATGACCGCTGAGCGTACATTGTTACTGTTCACTCGTACCTCGTTCCGTGCATTCTGTTATACAGGCAGAAAAATGCGGCTCCGGTATTAATTTTATACGCAAAGAAACCGATATAAATCACAGATTAAGTAGATTAGCATACAGGCCACAAGATAGCCGGCATGCACAGATAGACACAGGGAAGTGTGAATCACAGCAGAAAGAAGCTGAGAATACCATGGAAACGGAGGTCAGGATCATGGGAGTTCAACGGATACAGGAAACATCGACAGCATCTTACGGCAAATCCGTAGAGGCAGCTGCAGCAGGAAATAGCAGTGCTGCAGGCAGCGGAAGTGCTACAGGCGGCACAACGCAGACAGTGGAGAACATCACGACTCCATGGAAGGCAGAAAACAAAAACAGTACGGATACCAAAAACAGTCTGATTGCCAGAAACGACAAGGATGGGGAGCAGGAAACACTCGTAGGAGCAGGAAATAACACCCAGATCCGGAAAGCTGTAGAAGAGATCAATAAGAGAGCACACAATTCGGAAGCAGTCTTTGGCATCCACGATGCCACGAACCGCGTTATGATCAAGATTGTGGACAAAGACACAAAAGAAGTCTTAAAGGAATATCCGCCGGAGAAAACACTTGACATGATCGCGAAGGTCTGGGAAGTCGCAGGACTTTTAGTGGACGAGAAAATGTAAACAAAGACAGTACAGTCTGTCTGCAGAGTATATAATAACAGATGAAAAGTTTCATCAGATAGGAGTGATAATATGCCAATCAGAATTACCGGTCTGACATCAGGTCTTGATACAGAGTCTATCATTTCAGCTCTGGTATCTTCATACAACTATAAGACGAATAAATACAAAAAGGCACAGACAAAATTATCCTGGAAGCAGGATGCGTGGAAAACACTGAATACGAAGATTTACAGTCTTTACAGCAGCGTCGGCAGCATGAAATTATCTACCGCATATAATTTAAAATCAACAACTGTTTCCGATTCTACCAAAGCAACGGTAAAGGCAGGAAATAATGCACCGACCGGAACACAGCAGTTAAATATTCTTAAAGTTGCGCAGGCGGGTTATCTGACCGGAGCACAGCTTTCAAGCAAGACGACGACATCCACAACACTTGCTGAACTAGGTTATACAGGTGGAGATGCAAAGATCAATCTGACAAAGGGTGATGGTACAACAAAAGAGATCACATTAACACAGGGATCAACCGTTGGTGATGTGATTGCATCATTAAAAGATGCCGGTGTCAGTGCAAACTATGATGCAACAAATCATCGTATCTTCATTAGCTCAAAGGATACCGGAAAAGATAACGATTTTACCCTGACCGGTGCAAATACAGAAGGTGCGAGAGCACTGTATCAGATGGGACTGGCTGTTGGTTCGGATGCAACAAATGCAACATATAAGTCTTATACGCAGTACTATGATGCAGATGGCAATAAATTACAGCAGAATGTAGTGGATGCTATTCGGACATATCAGGATGCAAAGACAGCGTATGAGACAGCTTCTGCCCAGAATACAAATCTTACATCTGCATATGGATATGCGACGGCATATTCTGAAATGCAGGATGCATTAAAAAATAGTGGCTTAACTACAGATGAGCAGAAGAAACTTACCACATTACTTGGAATGAGCGCAACACAGAGAGTGAATTCTGTGATGGATGCGTCTGGAAATGTATACACCAAATCAACGACTTTGGATGATGGAAGTACTATTTATGAGTACGGAAGTGGAAATGATAAAAAATACATTCAGGCGATCACGACAGCAAAAGATGATCATAACAACATTTATACTAAAAATGCAGATGGCAACTATGTAGATTCAGGTGCAGGTCTGGTTTATAAGGCAACCGGTGAGAAGGACAGTGACGGCAATGAATATTATGTTTACACTGCTCCGGATGGACAGGAAGCCAAAATTGCCATGAAAAATGAGACAACGAATTATTATCAGGCTGATGTAGCACAAAAAGGATACACGGAATACACAGATAATGATGGCATTGTTTATAGGTCAAATGAAAAAAACTATACCGGATCCGATGGAAAAACTTATAAGCTGGAAAACAATACGTTTACAGAAATCGACAGCGATGGCAATGCGGTTAGCAATGGAAGAACAGCGACAGTTACAGAAGATCAGAAAAAAGAAGTTAAGACAACTTACAGTCATGGAAATACAGCATTGTCTGATACAACCCGTGCAGCAGATCTACTGAGCAGGTTCAGGGAGGATCATAAGGATACACTTACCGATGAAGTTATTTCCAAATTGACCTCTAATATTGAGAAGGTTAATGTATATGAGAGTGCTGAGGATTCTTTGAATGACACTGATACATATTCAAGAAAGAATATTATCTCTTCCATCCAGCAGGCATATCAGAGTGGCGGTGCAAGTGCAGTTACAGAGGTAACTAACAAGTATGCAGAGAAAATTACCGAGAATCAGACTGCTATGACTACTGCACAGAAAAAAATGGATGACAATTCGGTACTTGCAGATCTGGCTGCGATGGATTCGACTTCATCGGATTATACAACAGCTTTGGCTGCATTTGTAAACAAAGTACAGGATTCACAGAGGATCCTTGATCAGAGTTCTACATTAACAAACTCAGGTGCTAAGAAGATTGATGGCTGTGATTCTGAGATTAAGTTAAACGGTATTACATACACCAGTTCACTGAATACCTACTCTATCAACGGTCTTTCCATTACTGCAATGCAGGCAACCGGAGATGGGGATACCAATGCGATCACTGTCACAACTGCGACTGATACACAGGCAATTTACGATAAGATCAAGAGTTTCCTGACACAGTACAATTCTCTGATCAACGAAATGACATCACTTTACAACGCAGATACGGCAAAGGGATATGAGCCTTTGACAGATGATGAAAAGAGTGCAATGTCTGATTCTGAGGTTGAGAAGTGGGAAGAGAAAATTAAATCTTCATTGCTCCGTCGTGATGACAGCCTGGAAAGTGTCATGAATCTGATGACGAATGCCATGAGTCAGCCGGTTACGATTGATGGCAAGAAATATTATCTGTCAAGTTTTGGAATCAAGACACTGGGTTTCTTGAATGCACCGGAGAACCAGCAGAATGCATATCATATTGACGGTGATGAGGACGATACAGCAACTTCCGGAAACGAAGATAAGCTGATGGCAATGATCAACTCTGATCCGGATACGGTCGTTTCCTTTATGCAGCAGCTTACGACCAATTTATATGATGCAATTGGAACGAAGATGAAATCTTCAACTTTAAGCAGTATTTATAAAGTATACAATGATAAAGAGATGGCATCCGAATACAGTGATTACACTACCACGATCAAAAAGTGGGAGCAGAAACTGCAGGATCAGGAGGACGCGTATTACAAGAAGTTCTCTGCAATGGAGACTGCGTTGTCTAAATTACAGAGCCAGACATCTTCATTATCCAACCTGTTCGGAGGCTGATAAAATTGCTGAAAATGGTGGTAAAATAAAAAAGAGAGTGATAAAATTTAAATATCTGCCCCACATAGATGTGGGACAGATATTTGTGACATAAAGAAAATTATATCTAAAATTATATAACACATGGAGGAAATGATTTATGCTGGCTAACAGAGGATACGCAGCGTATGCAAACAACAAAGTTATGACTGCTTCACCGGCAGAACTGACACTGATGCTTTATGAGGGAGCAATCAAGTTTGCAAATATTGCGATTGAAGCGATCGAGGCAAAAGATATTCAGAAAGCGCATGATAATATCATGAAAGTAGAGCGTATTATTGAGGAATTTCAGAGTACTTTAAATCATAAATATCCGGTGGCAAAAGACTTTGATGAGGTATATAATTATCTGATGGTTCGTTTACGTGATGCAAACATGAAAAAAGATAAGGAAATCATGGAAGAAGTGTTAAAACATTTGCGCACTATGCGCGATACATGGAAAGAAGTTATGAAACTGGCACATACGCAGCAGTAAGGGTACAGAGAATATGGAGAAAAACCAATATATTCCGGTTATGATACAGAGCCTGAAGAAAAAAAGCGAAATTTTAGACACCATCATGGAATTAAATATCAGGCAGGGTGAAGAACTGGAAAATCCTGCATTAGATCCGGATGATTTTGATAAAACGGTTGAGAAAAAGTCAATGCAGATCGAACAGTTGGAACTGCTGGATGATGGGTTTCAGGAACTGTTTGACCGGGTGAAGGATGATCTGAAGAATCATCCGGATATTTATCGTGATGAAATAGCGCAGATGCAGGATTATATCCGTAAATTAACCAGTAAAAGTGCAACCATACAGGTACAGGAAGCACGTAATAAAGATTTAATGACAAAAAAATTTGCATCTGTACATAAACAGGTCAGAGAAGTCCGCAAGAGCCAGCGTGTTGTAAATCAGTATTATAAAAATATGATGAAGACAAACTATGGCGAGCCGGTGTTTACGGACAAGAAGAAATAGAGATAGAAAAAAGAAAAAAATTTCTTTTTTACTATAAAGTATCGGGATGAACATCCGATATATAATACAAGTAAACAAAGTGATGATGAACATTACTTGAAAAAGTTACTTGGCAGTGGAACAGAATGGAGCGTACGGCCGGGAAGGAAAGCTGCAAAATTAAGACGATGCGGCATGGAAGCCGCAGTAAATTCAAGGAGGAAATGAATTATGGTAGTACAGCACAATCTTACAGCTATGAACGCTAACAGACAGTTAGGTATCACAACAGGACTTCAGGCAAAATCTTCTGAGAAATTATCTTCTGGTTACAGAATCAACCGTGCAGGTGATGATGCTGCTGGTTTAACAATTTCTGAGAAAATGAGAAGCCAGATCCGTGGATTAAACAAAGCTTCTGACAACGCTCAGGACGGTGTTTCTTTAATCCAGGTTGCTGAGGGTGCATTAAATGAGACTCACTCTATCTTACAGCGTATGAACGAGTTAGCTACTCAGGCAGCAAACGATACCAATACAACAGCTGACAGAGGAGCTATTCAGGCTGAGATCAATCAGTTAACATCTGAGATCAACAGAATTTCTTCTACAACTCAGTTCAATACTCAGAACTTAATTGATGGTAACTTTAAAGGAAAGAGCCTTCAGGTTGGTGCTCTTAGTGGACAGGCTATCACAATTTCTATCAAAGCTATGTCAGCAGGTAAAATTGGTGTTAGCGGATTACAGGTTACTTCTTTCAAAAAAGCAGGATCAGCTATGAAAGCTGTTCAGGGAGCTATCTCTGTAGTATCTGAACAGCGTTCTTATTTAGGCGCATTACAGAACCGTCTGGAGCACACCATCGCTAACCTTGATAACATCGCTGAGAATACTCAGTCAGCAGAGTCTCGTATCCGTGATACAGATATGGCTGAAGAGATGGTTAACTACAGCAAGAACAACATCCTTGCTCAGGCAGGACAGTCTATGCTTGCTCAGGCTAACCAGTCTACTCAGGGTGTATTATCTCTGTTACAGTAATTCAATTAAAAAACCGGCAGTTTACTGCCGGTTTTTTTTCTCTAAAATTTGAAAAGCGTAAAAAACAAAGGGAAACAGAAGCATGGATGAAAATATCTTGCAGCAAAAAATAGACGAAACAGTGATAGCACTATATCAGAACAGAGAACAGGAAGCAATGCAACAGGCAAAAGAGCTGCTGCTTATTTTTCAGAATATGATACAGAATCAGACCAGCGAACAGGTACAGGCAGCAGGGAACTTCGCATTACTGATGCTGCGTGAATTATTGGAGAACTATCAGAGTCAGGATATGATCGGAATGGCAGACTGTCTGTTAGAAAAGGCAGTGCTGTTTACACAGTTCTATTTTCAGAAGAATTAAAACGGGATGGATGGGTTATAAAAATGGAACTATTTGAAAAAAACTTAGCTGCACTTGAGCAAAGATATCCGTTATTAGCAGAGAAAATAAAAAAATTTGAGATAGATAAGACCGCAGGCAGAGCAGGAATAGAAACTGCGGAAAATGGGATGCAGATCCCATGGGTAAAAGGGGATAACAGGGTCTGGCATTTAAACAGCAGACAGGATCCGCAAATGGCAGCGGAACTGTATGCAAAACGTTACCAGATACGGGATTATGGGATCTACTTTATTTTCGGATTTTCGGATGGCAGATGCGCGCAGGAATTATTAAAAAATTGCAATGACACGAATCTGGTTGTAATATGCGAGCCGGATCTGGAAGTATTTGCTATAAGTTGCCATTATATGGATTTCAGTGGTATAGTGTCAGATACAAAGACACTGTTCTATTTTTATGAGCTGGAACCGGATATGAGTGTGGTAATGAGCAGAATTATCAACTACACTAGGATTAAATTATTGGAATTTTGTATTTTGCCGGGATATGATGTATTGTACCATGAGCAATGCGAAGCATTTATGGATGGTGTCATCGAACAGATGTGGAATGAAACGGTAAATAAGAGTACCAGTATGACATTTGAACGATTAATACCGCAGCATATGCTTTTTCATATGAAAAACTGTATCTATCATAAAAATATGGAACAGCTGCATCAGGCACTTGAACCATATGATATATCAGACAGGCCATGTATTATTGTTTCAGCGGGACCATCACTGGATAAAAATATCCGGCAGTTAAAACAGATTCAGGGAAAGGCTTTCATAATTGTAGTAGATGCGGCACTCAGGACAGCATTAAAAGCAGGTATTCGACCGGATCTGGTATGTACAGTGGATGCAAGAGTGCCAGAACGGTTCTTTGAAGGAGTGGATCTAACAGATGTCATCTGGGCATATACGGGAACAACACGTAAATCTATTGCAGAAAATTATGGAAAAGATGTATTTTATTATGGAACATTTTATCAGAAATGGAATGAAACCCTGAAGGAAGAATTGGGATACCCGATACCGAGCTTTGCATCCGGAGGATGTGTTTCTTCTGAAGCGTTTGTATTAGCTTTGTACTTGGGATTTCGGACAATTGTTTTAATAGGGCAGGATCTGGCTTTTACAGGAGGAAGTACTCACACGAAGGAAGCAACTGTGGGAAGGGCACTAAGTGATGAACAGTATAAGCAAAGACGTAAGATCGTGGAAGTGGAAGGCATTGATGGAACAATGCTGGAAACTGATTTTCAGATGTGGTTTTATAAACAGTGGTTTGAAAAAGTGATCAAGATGAATCAGGATCAGATAAAAGTGATCGATGCGACGGAGGGCGGAGCAAAAATCGAGGGAACTATCGTGCAGACTCTGGCGGAGACCATTGAGCAGGAATGCAGGGGAGAACTGGATATTTATGAAATCGAAAAACAGATCCCTCCGGCATTCACACCGGAGCAGCAGAAGAGACTTTTAAAACAGCTGCATGGAATGAAAAAGGAAGTTGCAGATTTTACAGAAAAAATAGATGGCATGATAAAACGACAGGAAGCCTTAGTTGATGCAATGGAAAAACATTTGATGCCGCAGGAGAAGCTGTTAGAGGAATTGAGGAGAATCAATCAGCAGTATGAGGAAATTTCACAGGAAACTATTTTAAATTTTATTTCCATGTATGCACATAAAGAGGAATACGAACTGGGAGATATCATTTATACAGAAGAAACGATGGGACCAAAAGAACTGTTGGAGCAGGGACTACGACTCTATAAAGGATACCACAATGGAGCCAGGATGCTGGCAGAAGATATTGAAGAAATATTGATGAAAGATTAAAAAATGCCGGAGAGCAGCAGGACTGCTTTCCGGTGTTTTACATTCAGAGAGGTTATGTTAAAACATCTAATATCGAGTGTACCCGATGCACAAAGGTATGGGCTTCTGCCATTTTTCCACTGCAGTTTGCAATGATCTGTTGTCGGCTTGCTTCATGAGAGAGATAATAACGGATTTTATCGATAAAATCCGTTTCACTTTCATAGAAGACAAAGTCCTCATCCGGTACAAAGAGATCAAGGAGGTCGCTTTGAAAATTGGTAAGCAGAAATCCGCCACTTCCCATAATATCCATGCACCGGAGCGGAACACCGGTCCGGATGCTTTTTAAAGTAATATTAAGATTGATCCGGCTGTGCCGGAAGACAAGAGGCATGGTACTGTAATAGTCAACCGGCCCCATAAACTCGGCATGTGGTAACTGATCCGATGGCTGATGGGTATATAATTTTAGTGGAAAAGCTTCTGATGCCAGTTTCAAAAGTGCCAGTCTCTCATTGGATGTGATCTTTCGGCATAAAAAATAATTTGCATACACATAGGCAGCACTTTCGGTACCATCTGACATAGGCTGATAAGGAATGCAGTTTTGTAAATCTTCTAAGATGGGCTGCGTTAACAATTCTTCCAGGAAAAAACTGCCGTAAACTTTTTGCTGTGCGGCCATGATCGAATCCAGATAGCCTCTGGTAAAATCCGAAATTTTGTCCAGCCGGTCATAGAAATTGTGATCTTCATTGTAGATTGAACCGACAAAAGAGACTTCTGCACACAACTTCGTGAGAAATGCATCCGGACAGACCATAGACTGTAAACGTCTGACATTTGCAGCCAGTGGCAGATAATAAACAGTATTTATTCCTGCGTTGTGAAAGGTCAGATAAGTTGCTTTGTCAAAAAGAAACACATAGTTACAGGAGTTGATCAAGGAACAGGAATAAAGCGCGACAAGCGGACTGTCATAGACATAAGCAACATAAGGGATTCCATGCCTTTGACAGTTATTCGAGAGAATCGGATAGTAGTTAAAGGAAAAGACAAAATCATAGGAGACAGCTTCTACTGCCTTATCAAAGGCAAGGTCAAAAGCATGATTTTTTCTGTCATGGTATCCCTCATGGATAAATAAATCATAAGAGAGACCACAGTCGGTAAAAGCATCTAACATATCCTGCTTTGCAAAAGCGGGAGAATCGAGAAATAATAGTTTCATAATACTCCTTCTGTATCATTACCGGAGCTAATGCCATAGGCAAGTGAGATCATCTGCAACAGGCGTTCCGGGTAATTGTGATATTTTTTTACTGTTTCATAGCCGTTGTGGGCGATTTCAGTACGGTCTTTTTCGTGGGTCAGATAGTAATCCACTTTTTCTAGCAGGTCATCTTCTCCGGTATAGCATTCCAGATCGCGACCAGGTGTAAACCATTGTGCCAGTTCTGTCTGATAATTCGTCAGTAAGAAACCACCGCAGCCGAGCACATCAAAAATGCGCAGCGGAAGTCCGTCATGAATAGACTTAGAGGTAATGTTCAAATTGATCTTACTGTAATGAAAGACCAGTGGCATTTCGGTAAGCGTTTTTACCAGACCACAGTTATATACCGGAAGCCCGGCTGTGTCACTTCCGGTATATAACTGTATGGAATAGTGTGCCCCCAGAAGCTTCATCGTGGCAACACGTTCCATAGCAGATATTTTGGGCTCTAAATAGATGCGAGCCATAGCGATACGGTCATCCTGTGTAAAATTTTCCGGTGGCGTATAAAATCCGGGAAGATGTTTCCGAAACTCTGCAACCATTTCATCCGTTAATAATTCTTCTAAGAAAGGATAGCCATATATTTTTGACTGTGCTGCCATAATACCATCCAGATAACCGCTTAAATAGGCAGGTGGATTTTGGAGTCTGTCATAAGGCGATTTTTCAGTATAGAGAGAACCGACAAATGAGATGTCAGAAGAAAACCGTCTGATGTCAGCAGGTGTTGCATGAGAAATTACTCGCTTCCAACGCGCTGGATTGCTGGCAAGCGGCAGATGAAAGATGCAGTCCGGATTCTTTGGAGAAAACTCATTGTACTGTGCAAGGTCAAATAAAAAAATGCGGTTCCATGGATTTTTGATGGAATAGGAGTATAATTCCATAACCGGACTGTCCACGGTCCAGCAAAGATAGCGGATCTGAAAGATATTGCATACTTCAGAAATAAAGGGAAAAAAGTTAATGCTGAAAACAAAATCATAGCTGTGTGCGAGCAGTTCGTTTTTCAGCAGGGTAACTCCCTCAGAGGGTAATAAATCTTTATTGTAAATCTCTGCGGTAATTTCATGTACATGGTTGCCAAGCTCTTCAAAACCGGTTATCACATCCGGTTCGCAGATGCTGCCATAACGGTAGATTAAAATATTCATAACGACTCCTGATCTTAGTATCATTTGCATTTCCTATATGGTTATTATATACTAAAAAATAGAGAGTTTACAAGGAGAACTAAGACCGATGAAACCACTTATTTCAATCATTATTCCATGTTTTAACACAGCAGAATATCTGCCACAGTGTATGGCTTCCTTAGAAAAACAGACGATAGGATTTGAAAAACTCCAATTTATATTTGTGGATGATGCGTCAACAGATGAGGGGAAGACATGGAGGTGTATTTGTGAATTTGAGCAGAGACATCCCAAAGAGGTTGTTGCAATCCAGCTTGAGAAAAATATGTCTCAAGGTGGTGCTAAAAATGTCGGTATAAGTTATGCAGAGGCAGCTTATATTGGGTTCGTTGATTCAGATGACTGGATCGAACCAGAAATGTATGAAAAATTATATGCGTGTGCAAGGGATTATCAGTGCGATGCTGTAGATTGTGGCAGAATGTTGAATTATCCAGATGGAAGAGAAGTTATTTATCAGAAAAAGGAAAACTGTTTTGATCAGTTTGAAAATAGCATTGTAGAAGGTGGGGATCATTGGATCAGAGATTTTACACATCCAGGATATGGCGGTGGACTGGTAACCTGTATTTTTCGAAAACAGTTAATTATAGAAAACGAAATCAAATTTCCAGAACATTTGAAATACGAGGATAATTATTGGTCGGCAGTTATACGGCTATATATCAGGTCGTTTTATCATATTGCTGATAATTGCTATCATTACAGACAAAGAGAAGATTCTACAGTATACAAAAAAAATATGACTTATCATCTGGATCAGATGATAATAGAGGAGCAAAAAGTAGAAACGTATCAAAAACTGGGAATTTTTGACAAATATTATTGGCAGATAGAGTTTAGCTTTTTGTATACATTCTATTGCAGCACCTTAATTAAATTATTTGTAAAATTTGACAATCGACAATCCTCCATTTGATGTGTATCAAAGGATGGTAAAGCGTGTAAGAGAGCTGTTTCCGGATTATTTAGAGAATCCTTATTTCAAGGAGGACGATTTCAATCGGACACTTTTGAAATTGATTGATAAACAGTTAACGCCGGAGCAATTTCAGGAGATAGGGAAGATGGTTTTGCAATATTGTTACACTTCCGAAAATATGAAGTATAACTAGATAGGGGTAAGTTCAAGATGACAATTTTAGAATATCTGGATGTAATAAAAACATATCCGATGGAGGACTATTTTGCCAGATACGGTGAAATAGAGCAGGTTTTAAAACAGGCAGAAGAGGCAATACAAAAGAACCCGGCAGAAACACAAAAAAGCTTGTTACAGGAAATTGCGGGAGCAGCAGATAATGCAGCAGCCTGGATGTGGGTGCATATATTGTCGTTTTGCATGAAGGTGAGCGGCGAAGAAACCTATGCACTGGAGCTGCTGGATCTGATCTTAGATGCTTCGTATGAAGATATCGGGGAATATAATAAATTAAGTCATTTCTGGCAGATCGGAACGGTGCAGTTTCTGAATCAGAAGCTGCAGACACCGGCAGTCAATCAGAAAATGGCGAGACTTTACCGGGAACTGTTTGGACTGTTTTGTAACAGCTTTGGGATAAAAGAGAGGAAATATGTGCCATGGCAGGAGCGAAATCACAATCTGGTGTTTGTTTTTTCATCACAGGTATTAGGAATGGAACATGCACCGACAAAGACATTGCTCGACCGGTGCTATGTTTTAAAAAAATATTTAAAAAAAGAGATCGTGATAATCAATACAGCGATGCAGATACCGGCAAAAGGACAGGCTCCGTTTTACGGATTGGTAAATGCTGCCTATGCAGAAGAGTTAAGTGGTTTAAAGGAATTGGCATTTAAGGGGGAAACATTTGAATTTCATCAGTGCGAAAATAAAATGCCGGATCTGGGGATCATGGCAGATATTATTCAACTGGTAAGGAAACGGAAACCGGAATTTATTCTGAGCATCGGAGGAAGTGACATCTGTGCAGATTTATGTGGTCTGTTTGTTCCGCAGATTACGATCAGCACGGTATTTTCCAAAATTGCGATTTCCTGCGGCGAATACCAGATGGTAGATAAAGCTTTGACAGAAGACGATAGAAAGCAGCTTGCTATTTTAGGAGTAAAGGAAGAAAAAGTAAAGCAGACACCGTTTACGTTTTCTTTTAAGGAGCAGACACATAGTTATACACGGAAACAGCTGGGGCTGTGGCAGGATAAGTTTATTCTGCTACTGGTTGGTTGGCGTCTGGATCAGGAAATAGATGATTCCCTGTTGCAAATGCTTGAGGAAGTGCTCGAAGAAAATGCAGGGATTGCTGTTGCATTTATGGGTCTATTTGATACCTATGAAAACAGGGTAAACGGATATGAGAGATTGCGCCAGAACAGTATCAATCTGGGAAAACAGATGGATGCGCTTGCGGTGACAGAGTGCTGTGATTTATATGTAAATCCAAAGAGAAGCGGAGGCGGCAGTTCCGTTTCAGAAGCCCTGTATCAGGGAATTCCTGCGGTTACATTGCCAGTGGGAGATGTGTCAGTTGCCGCAGGAGCTGACTTTTGGGTGCCAGATTATTCTACCATGAAACAACTGATACTCCGGTATGCGACAGAAAAAGAGTTTTACGACAGGATGGCAGTACTTGCACGTAAACGGGCAGAAGAACTGATAGACAGTAAAACTCTTTTTGGAAAATCTATTTGTGAGATAGAGAAGGAATTAAAAAAAGAGAAAGGGCATATCATTGCAGCTGCAAAGCAGAAGGAAAATGAGTAAGATGCAGAGTGAGATACCGGTAAGTATTGTTCTTCCGACGTATAATCGTGCAGGAAAGGTCGGGAAAGCAGTTGAAAGTGTGCTGGCACAGACATATCCATATTTTGAACTGATCGTAGTGGATGACGGTTTTACAGACGATACGGAACAAATCATTCGAAGCTATCACGATGACAGAATTGTATATTATAAGATGCAGCAGAATGGAGGGCAGTCGAAAGCCAGAAACTGCGGCATGCAGATGGCACAATACGATTATATTGCATTTGAAGACAGTGATGATTTATGGAGAGCGCGGAAGTTGGAAAAGCAGATGAAACAGATATTGTCTGATAAGAATGCCGGATTTTGTTATCATAAATTAAGATATGATATGGGGGCAGGGCAAAGCATTACATTACCGGATGAGCGGATTGCCAGTGAAAAAAAGAGTGGGGATATTTATGCACAGTTATTGTGGGATAATATGATTGGAATGCCTACACTGCTTGTAAAAAAAGAGTGTGTAGAACAGATAGGAGGTCTGGATGAAAAACTAAAATGTCTGGAAGATTATGATTTTGCCCTGCGTATTGCGCAAAAATATCAGGCAGTATTTCTGGATGAGGTGCTACTGGATGCGGAATTTTCCGCATTAGGGGTATCAGGTGATTCGGAGCAGTATCTGATTGCAAGCTGTATTCTTTTACAGCGATACAAAAAAGATTATCTACAAACAGATACGTTCAATCACCGTGTAGAAATCATCCTAAGAGATGCAGAACGTCTTGGTATTACTGCGCAGGTTGTGCAGTTGCTGGAGAAGTTGCTTCAGTTGCAGTAATCTGTTGTTGTAATTTTAAAAATTCTTCTGCACGTTTTTTCCAGGTATGCAGCTTAAGTGTTTTGGCTTTTCCGTTTGCGGCAATAGACTGCCTCAGCGGTTCATTCTGTAATAATGCCTGAATTTGTTCCGAAAGTGTTTCCGGAGCATCTAGGGAAAAGACAATCATATCTTCTTTGGTGTAATCACGCTGCAGATAGGTAGTAGCATCCGTTGCAAGAACTGACCCACATAACATAATATTTGCCATACGTTCTGTGAATCCGCCCTTATGCCAGGACATGATATTTAAAGAGATTTTAGAATACTGCCAGATAGAGAGGCTTTCTTTTACGGTAACATCCGGATGGCAGATCAGATTCTGGTAACGGCATAATGGGCAGTGCTGCCAGGTCTCTCCGAAAACATCAAGTGTAATGCCGCTTTTCAACAGTGTTTCTAAAATATGATATCTATAATAGTGCATTACACAATAAATCACGCGGCGTAATTCATAAAAAAGAGAGACAAATGCTTCGTCAGAAAGCACCATGCCCTTATCCTGAAGAACAGCAAGAAGTGCAGCTTCCGAAGTAAGCTCTGGATGGCGGCGCATTTTAAGTAAAAAACGGTTTGCCAGAAACCGTTTGGAACGGTCAAGCTGGTGTATCAGAAGGACTTCCTGCATATAATCGCCATAAGTGCCGATGAAAGTAACATCATACATGGTTTGAAAACAATCAGAATTTGTCTGGTGGTGAGGAGGGATAAGCCCTGCCGGTGGAAACAATATGGCTTCTTTTTTTAAATATTTTTGCAGAAAAGCAACATAGTTTTCATCATGTGTTAAAACATAAAAATCCGGATAATGGTGCATCAGATGTTGTTTCATCCAGATGGGATGGTCAAAGATAAAATTGTATTTAGGACCATAAAGGTATTCATGCAGATAATGAACCTCATCTTTCATCTTAACGGAAAAGAGGTAAGACTGTATACCGATGATAGCCTGAAAGTGCTGGTACATATAAGAGGTCAGTCTGCCTAAATCTTCTTTGCCACAGTCAAAATAGATGACATTACGCCCGGCATCAGCTAATGCTGTACCAAACTGTTCTGCAAAGACGTTTAACACATTGTGGCAGATGTCGTCTCCCTTATAGATTAAAATGGGACAGTCTCCCTCGGCAATTTTCCAGTAGGAATCATTATGTGAGATCATCTGTTCCAGAAAAGAAAGAGTTTGTTCCTTACGTCCTTCGTGGTCTGCCTCGTCTAAAAGAGACTGTAGTACAATGTCAAATAAATTGTTTTGCTGAAGCTCTGCGCTGTATTTTCCGACTAGATAACAGTCGGTCTGCCAGCCGTTTTCATTGGAAACATCGTCCTCTAAAGTAAGATAAGGGAGAGCAGGATCTTTCTCTTCCGGAAGAAAGATAAGATTACCATTCGCTGCAATACGCAGCAGAAGTTCATATTTTTGTTTTGCATTCAGGTAGGGATTGATGCCGCCAGCTGCGATAGCAAGCTCCTTTTCAACCAGAATACTTCCGGAACATAAAGTTTCATCCAGTAAAAGCTCCAGAAAAGAAATACCGCCGGAGGTTGTTTGTTTTAATATTTTTGTCATAGTATATCCTTAAAAATGTTACGATTTATGTTAGTGTGATTTATGATAATAATATCGGTTTTTTTGCATAATTCTTTACCATGTTTGAGTAAGAAGCAGATTACACTGCAGTTAGAGAAGGTACTAATGAAATACAGGAGATTTGTCGATAAATATATATAATGCAAGAAAGGAATCGAAAAGATAAGGGTAAAAAAATGGAAGACAACAGAAAAGAGCAGATGGAAGCATTAGAGGTTTTAACAGACTTTAACGGTCGTCTGGTAAAGAACATGACAATTATTGTAAAGGAGTTGTCAGGAGAGCGTTTAGATGACACGGATAAGTTTTTAAAATCCATTGTAGATGCGATTAACTGGGAGATTCAGGTTGTAAATGGCACCATTGAGTTGTTGAATGATGGGAAAGAGAGAATCAATAAAGAAGAATTTAATCGGGCAATTGTATCTTTAAATGATGCAATTTCTGCAAATGAGGATGCTAAAATGGCAGAAGAGTTTAAAAAGGTAATTCCGGTTTTTGAACAGTTGGGAGAGGCTGCAAAAGAAGTGATCGGATAAATAAAAAACCAGTTTCTGATACATGGAGGAGACTGGTTTTTGTCTATTTTATGAAATCATCAGAAGGAGAAATCCGGAAATTATGAAAAAAATACTTTTTTTCCAGTGGCATTCTTTTATGAACAAAGGAATGGAGCGTGCGTTGCAAAAATTAGAAATTCCCTACGATACATTCTTTTATCAATTTGAAGACTGGGAGCATGATGACAGATTTTTGGAGCTGTTTCGAAAAAAGATAAAGGAATGCGCATATACCGATGTGCTGTCGGTTAATTTTTCACCATTGGTATCTCAGATATGTGAGGAAGTCGCTATTCCATACACAGCGTGGGTATATGATTCCCCAATCCATATCAGGGATACAAAATGTCTGTTTCGTTCCTGCAACCGTCTTTTTTTCTTTGACAGAGGGCAGGCAGAAGAATATCAGAAAGCAGGAGTCTGTGCGTACCATATGCCCCTTGCGGTGGATACGGATGTATTTCATATGAATGTGTCCAGAAAAGAGCGGGAAATTTACAAGACGGACGTCTCATTGGTCGGGAAAGTGTATCAGACGGAATATGCGTATTTTACTGCGCCATTGACGGATTATATCAAAGGGTATTTAGAGGGAATTGTCAATGCACAGATGAAAGTGTATGGTGGTTACCTGATACCAGAGCTTGTGACACAGGAACTGCTGGATCACATGAATGGTGAATATGCGAAAGTAGCAACGGATGGATTTCAGATGGGCAGGCAGGAACTGGAATTTATGCTTGCCTGTGAAACAACCGGACGGGAACGCTATATGGCATTGGCATTGTTGTCAGGGCACTACAACGTAGATCTGTATTCGACAGATAAAGAAACCAGACTTCCGAAAGTTCATATGAAAGGTTATGCAGACTACTATACTCAGATGCCGTTAGTATTTTCACAGAGCAAAATCAATCTGAATATATCTTTAAAAACGATTAAGACAGGAATACCACTTCGTGTTACGGATGTGATGGGATGTGGCGGATTTGTGCTTTCCAATTATCAGCAGGAGTTAGAAGAGTATTTTGTGATTGGAGAGGAATGTGTGGTATACGAGAACTTACAGGATATGTTTATAAAAGCAAAGTATTATCTGGAGCATGAGGAAGAACGTAAAAGAATTGCTATGGCAGGACTGGAACGGGTTAAACGGGATTTTACGTTTGAGAACAGATTACATCGGATGTTTAATGAGGTTTAGATTTTTGGAAGGAATATATAGCAATATGAATGAAAAAAAGAAACAAATATGGAAATTATTTTTGAAAAAAGAAAAATCAATAAATCAAATACAGGACTTGATTTTGAATTATGAAAACGAATTTCCAGAAGATGTAGACTTATATTTAATGAAAATGTGGTTTTTTTCGGAAGAAAATAAAGTACAGCAAGCAATTGAAATAGGGGAAGAAGCATTAAGGAAAGATCCGTATCTGTTAGAGATACATATAAAATTGGCAGAAGCATATGAATGCCAGTCAAAATATATGAACGCATACAAACATTATTGTATATCAAAATTATTAGCATCCTATGCTGGAGACAAAAAAGTTCATAATGATTGCGAACAGGCATCAAAGCGTGCAATGGAACGAATGGAACAATTAATTGCATATTTACCGGAGGAACAGAAAACGTTTTTGATTCAAGACATGATACCGGCATTTCTCGGATACGAAAAAAACCAGTTTGGATATAAGGAAAAACGGTTTCGTTCATTTGATAGTATGGGCGGTGAATATTATTATGAAAATGAGGAGGCAAAAAAGTATGTTGGGATGTATCATGAACCGATTTATATTACAACAGAGAAAGATGCAGTGCATTGGAGAGTAGAATTCCAGCAGGTAGTGGAAACAACATACCTGAAACTGCCTGATACAGTGGAAAAATGGATTGTTCCGATAGCTGCAGAAAAAGAAAATACAACACAATGGATTGAAACAGAAAATGGAAATGTTCCGGTTATTCAGCATAATGATAAAAGTTTTTACTATTATTGTGTTGGAGGTGGCAGGGAAATAGTATCCTCCGGATTATGTTATGTGGGAAGACCGATACCAGTTCAAAATGAAGGAAATAAGAAAAAACTGGTATTAAATGTTTTTGTTGATGGATTGGCACAGGTGTTGCTGACAAAAGATAGATTTTCACAGCTTATGCCAAATACAGCAAAATATTTTGACAAAGGAATGGTTTGCAAACAAACTTATAGTTCAGGAGAATGGACATATCCAAGTATTGCAGGATTTATGTCAGGACTTACAACATCACACCATATGATGTTTCATAATGAAATTGACTGGAAACTTCCGGAAACGTCTAAGACATTGCTGGAATATTTTCATGAGGAAGGATACTATACCTCTGTTTTTTCTGGGGATTGGAGAATTATTCCATCTTACGGTTATGCAAGAGGATGTGACAGATTTATTTATCAATTACAGCATGCCGGTTTTTCTGTTGAAAAAATGGTTGGCAGTGTAATCAATGAAATAGAAGCATTAAAGGAAGTAAACCAGTTTGTGTGGATGTCATTAGGAGATTTACATGATATTGCGGATGAAATGGAATTGCCTACGAGTGTACAGACACATCTTAAAATAGAAGATCGTGCCTATAGGGCAGGAAGTAAGACTTCGGTAAAACAAAAGCATGATGCTGCAAAGCAGCATCAGTATGAGCAGATGTTGCAGTATATGGATCGTTATTTGGGAATGTTATTTTCATATCTTGAGCACACATATAAAGAAAATGAGATAGTAGTAGCATTGTTTTCAGACCATGGACAGGGATATCTGATACCAGAGAATGGACAGTTTTTAGGACCGGAAAGAACCAACGTTGCATTTATGTTTCGAGATGGACAATATAAAGGCGAGACGGGAGAGGTTATGTCATCCTTAGATTATACAGCGGTTATGTGTAAACTGGCTGGCATAACATATCAGGAGAAACAGGGAGCAGAGGGGCGAACACCTCGGACTTTTGGAGGAGATGGAAGACGCTGGGCATTGACAGAAAGTTTGCATCCAAATGATTTTTATAGAGCCGCACTGGTAAGCGAACAGTATCGTTTTTATTTTTGCAATCAAATGCCGGTTCGGTATGATGGAAGATTTGAACTGGGAGACTTTACAATATGCCTTACCGATAAAAGAGGAAAAGAAGTTCATGTTGAAGAAGTAGAGCAGGAATGTTTAAATATTATTATGAAACAGATAGCACATTTACTTATCTATTAAAATGCAGAGAATGTGGCTATGTGTTAGATTATGGAATGGAGATATGTAAATGAAGAGAAATATTTTATTAAATCCGGGCCCGGCAACTACAACGGATACTGTCAAAAATGCGCAGGTGGTACCTGATATTTGTCCAAGAGAGCAGGAATTTGTTGAAATTATGAAGCAGATACGAAAAGATTTGGTTAAAATCGTACATGGAGATGAACGGGAATACACAGCGGTATTATTTTGCGGTTCAGGAACGATTTCAATGGATGTTTGTTTAAATTCTTTACTTCCAGCGGGTAAAAAAATTTTAGTCATTAACAATGGTGCATATAGTTCAAGGGCAGCAGAGATATGTGAATATTATGGGCTTCCATTTATAAATCTTAAGTTTCCGATAGACGAAAGACCATCTTTAGAGCAGATTGAGCAGATTCTGAAAGAAAATCAAGACATTGCACTTGTATATATAACACACAATGAAACGGGAACAGGTATTTTAAACCCGATTAGGGAAATTGGAGCACTGGCACATGCTTATGGAGCTATATTTGTTGTAGATACAACATCGACCTATGCAATGAGACCAATTAATATTAAAAACGACAATATTGATTTTTGTATGGCATCGGCACAAAAGGGTTTAATGGCAATGACGGGAATATCATTTGTGGTTGGGAAAAGAACAATAATAGAGCAATCGAAAACTTATCCAAAACGTTCCTATTATTGCAATTTATATATGCAGTACCATTATTTTGAAGCACATGGAGAAATGCACTTTACACCGCCGGTGCAGACAGTATATGCGATGCGACAGGCAATTAAAGAATACTTTGCGGAGGGCGAACAAAAAAAATGGGAGCGTCATACCAGAGTGTTTGAGGCTTTGCACAAGGGTATTGAACGGCTGGGATTTCAAGATATGATAAAACGGGATTGGCAGGCAGGACTGGTAGTTACAGTTAAATATCCGGATGATCCAAATTGGAGCTTTTCTGCAATACATGATTATTGCTACAAAAGAGGGTTTACAATTTATCCAGGGAAAATTAATAATACAGAGACATTTCGATTATGTGCGTTAGGAGCGATTGATCAGTCTGATATTGAGACATTTTTTGAGGTGTTTGAGGCTGGACTAAGGGAAATGGAAGTATCGCTTCCAGTACATTATGGATTAGAGGAAGAAACAGATGAAAGAGAATGAGATTGCGATTCTAATGGCTGCGGGTCTGGGAACAAGGATGCGGCCGTTGACAGAACACATACCGAAACCACTGGTTTCGGTATGTGGAACCCCATTAATAGAAACTGTTATTCAGGGATTACAGTTGCGAGGTGTAAAAAAAATTTATGTTGTTGTGGGGTATCTGAAAGAAAAATTTACATATTTAGAAGAAAAATATGCGAATTTAAAATTAATTGAGAATAAGGAATATCTTGAGAAAAATAATATTTCGTCTCTGTACGCAGTAGGAGATATCTTGGGAAGCGCGGATTGTTTTATTTGTGAAGCAGATTTATATGTAACAGATAAAACAGTATTTTTGAAAGAGTTTTCTCAATCTTGCTATTTTGGGAAAATGGTTTTAGGATATTCAGCAGATTGGGCGTTTACGGTTGATAATAGAAGAATTGTTAAAATTGGAAAAGGTGGTATAGATGCGTATAACATGGCAGGAGTATCTTATTGGAAAAAGGAGGATGCCTATTTAATCAGAACTGCTATTCAGAAAGCATACCAGACTCCCGGACATGAGTCGCTTTTTTGGGATGAAATTGTCAATCAGGAATTGAATGATATTTTTGTTACAGTAGAAAAGATACCTTCTGATTGTATTGTGGAAATAGATACATTTGAGGAACTGCAACAGATGGATAATACATACGAGATGGCAAAATAAATTATGTAGTGGAAAGTTGAGGATAAGAGGTTGCTGGTAACAGATTTTGTAAAACAGATAAAAGAATTGGGAATAAACACATTAGTAGGGGTACCGGATTCAGCATTAAAACCTTTTTGTGATTATGTGAATGGTGCAGGGAAAAAGGAATTTACACATTTTGTTCCAGCTAATGAGGGGGCTGCAACAGGCATAGCGATTGGTACATATTTGGCAACTGGTATACCGGCATGCGTGTATATGCAAAATAGTGGATTGGGTAATATTGTAAATCCAATTACGTCGTTAGCAAATGAAAAGGTATATGGCATTCCAATGCTGTTATTGGTTGGATATCGGGGAGAGCCGGGGAAAAAAGATGAACCACAGCATAAATTTATGGGTGAAATCACGGAAAACTTATTGAATGTACTGGATATTGAATATTCAGTAATTGGAAATGAGCTTTCCAGTCAGGAGATACGGGAAAAATTTGCTCAGGCAGCACAGGTATTGAGGGATGGAAGACAGTACGCTTTTGTATTAAAAAAGGATTTTTTACAGAATGAGGATATGGAGACGTATTTTAATCAGTATCAGTTGAAACGTGAAGATGCGATAGCAGAAATTATTAATACATTAGATGCGGAAGATATTGTTGTATCAACGACAGGAAAGATTTCGCGGGAAGTATATGAGCAGAGCAATCAAATAAAGGGAGGACATGCACAGGACTTTTTAACAGTCGGAGGGATGGGACATGCATCTATGATTGCATTTGGTATAGCATTACAGAAGAAGGATAAGAGAGTGTATTGTTTAGATGGAGATGGAGCGGCTCTCATGCACATGGGAGGCATGGCATTTATAGGAAAACAGAAACCACAAAATCTAGTACATATTTGTTTAAATAATGAAGCACATGAGTCAGTTGGAGGTATGCCAACGGGATGCGTGGGATTAAGCTATGCGGAGGTTGCAAAAACAGTTGGGTATGAAGAGACATATATGGTGGATTCTCTGCAGGGATTGAAAGATACTTTAGAAAATGTAAAAGAGAAAAGAAAACTCATTTTTATTGAGATAAAAGTTTCGATGGATTCGCGGAAAGATCTTGGGAGACCAAAAGAGACTGCAGAAGAAAATAAAAACAATTTTATGAAATATCATGGGGTGATGTAATGAAAAAAGTGTATGCGTGCTTTTGCACAGATGTTATACATGAGGGGCATTTGAATATTATACATGAGGCAAAAAAATATGGCAGACTTGTTGCGGGTGTGCTGAGCGATGAAGCAATGATACGTTATAACCGTTTTCCTACGATATCTTTTGAAGAACGAAAACAAATGCTGGAGAAAATTTCGGAAGTGGATGAAGTGGTAGTTCAGAATGAGGTAATGTATGGAACAATACTGGAACAGCTAAAACCGGATTATGTGATTCATGGAGATAACTGGTTGAACGATCCAATGGAAGTGATTCGCGACAACGTAATAGAGAACCTTAATAAATGGGGTGGAAAATTAATAGAAGTTCCATATACATACAATGAGAATGTAAAGAATATAGAAGCAATTGTAAGAGAGAGAGCAGCTATGCCAGAGTTTCGAAGAAAACGTTTGCGACAATTATTGAAGTTATGTCCGATTGTAAAAACGTTGGAAGTACATAGTGGGCTTACGGGATTAATAGCTGAAAAGACGATTGTAGCTAATAACGGTGAAATAGATCAGTTTGATGCCATGTGGTTGTCCAGCTTATGTGATTCAACTGCTAAAGGAAAACCAGATATTGAGCTGGTAGATATGTCGTCAAGGTTAAGAACCGTAGATGATATTCTTGAAGTTACCACAAAACCAATTATTCTGGATGGAGATACTGGGGGATTGGTGGAACATTTTGTTTATAATGTAAGGACTTTGGAACGAATGGGAGTATCAGCTGTTATTATAGAGGATAAAACAGGATTAAAGAAAAATTCCTTATTTGGTACAGAAGTAGAACAGACACAGGACAGTATAGAGAATTTTACGAGTAAGATCAGGACAGGTAAACGGGCACAACGTACTCAGGATTTTATGATTATAGCAAGGATTGAAAGTCTTATCTTAGAAAAGGGATTAGAGGATGCGCTTGTGAGAGCATTTGCATATGTGGATGCAGGGGCAGATGGCATTATGATTCACAGCAGAAAGAAAGAGCCGGATGAGGTTTTTGAGTTTTGCGATAAATTTAGAGAGACAGATAAAACAACGCCGATTGTTGTCGTGCCTACGTCTTATAATACCGTATATGAAAGTGAATTGCAGCAACACGGCGTCAACATTGTAATTTATGCGAATCAGCTTACACGTAGTGCATTTCCAGCAATGCAGAATACGGCAATGGATATATTGAAATACCACCGGGCAAAGGAAGTGGATGAAAGGTTGATGCCGATTAAGGATATTATTACTCTGATAGATGAGATATAAAGTATATTTAAGAAAAAGTAAAAAATGTCGATATAAATATATAAAGAGTTATTGCAGGATGCAATAGTAGATGCAGGAGGCAGAAAAGATGTTAAATGGAAAGACTATTCTTATAACCGGAGGAACCGGTTCTTTTGGTAATGCGTTCACAGAGTATGTGTTGACACATTACGATCCAAAAAAGATTATTATTTATTCCAGGGATGAATTTAAACAATTCAATATGGCAAATAAATTTAAAAAATATGGGAAAAAACTTCGTTTCTTTATTGGGGATGTTAGGGATAAAGAACGTCTGTATCGTGCCTTTGAGGGCGTGGATTATGTGGTTCATGCGGCAGCATTAAAACAGGTCCCGGCATGTGAGTATAACCCAATGGAAGCAGTGAAAACTAATATTAATGGCGCAATGAATATTGTGGATGCAGCACTGGACTGCGGAGTAAAAAGAGTGGTTGCACTTTCTACGGACAAGGCGGTGAATCCAATTAACTTATACGGAGGAACAAAGCTGGTTTCTGATAAATTGTTTATTGCAGCGAATGCTTACTCCGGAGCAAAAGATGTCTGCTTTTCGATTGTTCGTTATGGAAATGTTGCGGGAAGCAGGGGGTCCGTTATTCCATTTTTTAGAGACATTGTGGCAAATGGAGGAAAAGAACTTCCGATTACTGACTATCGTATGACAAGATTCTGGATCAGTCTGGATGAAGGCGTGCAGCTTGTGATTAAAGCATTGTCAGAGGCTAAAGGCGGTGAAACCTTTATTTCTAAAATTCCATCCTTTAAGATTACAGATCTGGCACAGGCAATCCTGCCGGGCTGTGAGATGCCGGAGGTTGGTATTCGCGAGGGAGAAAAGCTGCATGAGGTTATGGTAACAAAAGAGGACTCTTTACTTACCTATGAATATGACAAACACTTTATTGTGTATCCACATTTTGACTGGTGGAGTACTTCAAAGATTCAGGCAGGCGGGAAAAAGGTAGAACCCGGATTTGAGTATAGTTCAGGGAAAAACAAGGAATGGCTGTCCGTGGAGCAGATTCAGGAGTTGCTAAAATCAGTAGAGATACATTAAAGGTGGAAAATCTATGGAAAAAAGGATATGTATTGGAAATCGTTGGGTTGGAAAAAATGAACCAGCATTTATAATAGCGGAAATGTCAGCTAACCATAATATGGATTTTGAAAGAGCAAAAGAAATTATAAAAGGTGTTAAGGAAGCCGGCGCGGATGCTGTAAAGTTGCAGACCTATACGGCAGATACAATTACAATAGATTGTGATAATGATTATTTCCAAATAACACAGGGAACGTTGTGGGATGGAACCACACTATATAAGCTGTATCAGAAGGCATATACACCATGGGAGTGGCAGGGTGAATTAAAAAAATATGCAGAAAGTATGGGACTTATCTGTTTTTCGTCTCCGTTTGATTCTACGGCCGTGGAGTTTTTAGAGAATATAAATGTTCCAGCTTATAAGATAGCATCTTTTGAGATTACTGATGTTCCATTAATAAGAAAAATAGCACGTTTAGGTAAACCTATCTTAATTTCTACAGGAATAGCATATCTAAAAGACATTGAATTGGCAATGCAGGTATGCAGGGAAGAGGGGAATGATAAGGTAATTTTATTAAAATGTACGTCAACTTATCCAAGTCCATATCAGGATATGAATATAGAAACGATTACAGCATTGCAGAGTACATTTGACTGTATTGTTGGACTTTCAGATCATTCAATGGGATATACGGTTCCCATAACTGCAATTGCAAAGGGTGCGAAGGTAATTGAGAAGCATGTTACTTTACACAGAAGTGATGGTGGAGCAGATTCAGAGTTTTCGATGGAAATGCATGAATTTAAAGAAATGTGTGAACAGATACGAATTGCAGAGGCTGCACTGGGGAGAGTCAGCTTTGACTTAACTGATGCACAAAAAAAAGAAAGAGAGCATTCAAGATCGTTATTTGTAGTGTCTGACATAAAGAAAGGAGAAAGATTCTCTCCTGCAAATGTACGCTCCATTCGACCGGGGTTTGGGTTGCACACAAAGTATTATGATCAGATTATAGGAAAAACAGCAGTAGCGGATATAAAAAAGGGAACACCTATGAGCTGGAATTTAATAGATTCGGGGGAGCACTAAATGTATGACAAAGTTTTTTTAAATGAATATGGTTTTTATGAATTAAAGAAAAAACCAAGTCTTAGTTCTATGAAAAAAGATTTTGAGGATACTTATTATCAAGAGTCTAAGGGAAATTATGAGCAGCAGTATAGTGAAGAAGAAAAACGATTTTTTGAAAGTAAATACAGACAAAAAAAGCGTATAATAGAATTGCACTCCCATTTTTTAGAAAAACAAAAAAAATCCATTTTAGATATAGGCTGTGGTGAAGGATATTTGCTGAAGTATTTTTATGAGCATGGCTATGAAGTGTTTGGAATTGATTTTTCAAGGCATGGAATAGCAAATAACAATCCGGATATGCTTCCTTTTTTCTGCCAGGGAGATTGTGTTGTAGAATTAAAAAAAATGGCAGATGCAGGAAAGAAATTTGACGTAGTAAATCTGGATCAGTCATTGGATATGATGCTTGAACCTAAAATAGTGTTGAGTTTGTGCAAAAATATACTGGAAGATGATGGGGTATTGATGATTAAGGTTGCGAATAATTATTCCGTGCTTCAGGAGTATCTTCTTAAAACGCAAAAAATAGATAGCGAATTCTGGCTGGACGAAGAAGGACATCCATATTATTTTAATAAGGATGGGCTTATCAGATTTTTGACAGAGGCTGGATACAGGTGTGAAAATGTATATGGGGAATCCTTTATAGATTTTAATTTGCTAAATGAAAAAACAAACTATTGCAGAGACAAGTCTGTTGGGAAATCTTGTTATCAGGCACGAATCGAGTTGGAATTATTAATGGAGCGTCTATCGGAAGAAAAAACATTGGAAATATTCAGGCTTTTAGGGGAAATGGGACTTGGAAGAGAAATTATGGGTGTTTTTAAAAAAGAAGTATAGAGGTGGAATATGTCATATACAGTAATTATACAGGCAAGAAGCGGTTCAACACGATTGCCGGGAAAAATTTTGAAAAAAGTGGGCAATAAAACATTATTGGAATATGGTGTTGAGCGTATACAGAAAGCTCAAAAAATTAAGGAGATAATAATTGCTACTACTGTAAATGAAAAGGATGACGTGATTGCGCAGATTGCACAAGCTAATGGTATTAAATATTTTCGTGGTAGTGAAGCGGATGTTTTGGCAAGGTATTATTATGCAGCAAAGGAAAATTCAGCAGAAACAGTCATTCGCATTACATCAGATTGTCCATTAATTGATCCGGATATTATTGATCTGGCAATTGATGATTATGAGAAGCAATCATGTGATATATTAACAAATGTTCCAAATGATGGACAAAAATTAACTTACCCAAGAGGTATGGATGTCGAAATATTTTCTTTTAAATGGCTGGAAGAGGCGTTTTATCATGCCAAGGAAACATATGAAAGAGAGCATGTTACGCCATATTTATACACAAATGTACAAAAGGTATATTATGACAGGGCAGAGAAAGATTATTCGGGATATAGACTGACATTGGATACTGAGGAGGATTTGAATGTTATTACACAGATAATTACTGCATTGTATAATCCTGATAAAGTGTTTCATTTGGAAGATATTATCCAGTTCTTAGATGCAAATCCTGCTATATGGAAAATTAATTCTAATATTAAACAAAAGGAAATTTAAAATGATATATTTCAGAGCTGATGCAAATGAGGTAATAGCATCCGGACATATAATGAGATGTATAACAATTGCATTGGAATTTGTAAAACAAGAGAAAGAAGTAACGTTTCTGATTGCGGATGCTAATCCGCAAATCCTATTGGAGCGTTATAAACTTTCGTATAGAATTTTAAATACCGACTGGGAAAATATGGAAAGTGAAATTAATATTCTCAACGGATTTTTAAACACTACAGAAGATATTGTAATTGTAGACAGTTATATGGTAACAGAAGCTTATATGAAAGCCTTGTATACGAAAGTAAAAACAGTATATATAGAAGATCATATGAAATGTCCATATAATGTTGATATATTGATAAACTATAATTTATATCATTTTATTTTTGACTATTTAGGAGTATATAAAAAAACAGAAACAAAATTACTTTTAGGTGCACAGTATGTGCCATTACGAGAAGAATTTTCAAGTTATCATATTAAAGATTATGAAGTTCGGGAAAAAGTGAATGATGTACTTGTAATGTGCGGAGGAAGTGATGAAAAGGGATTTTTAAAAGTTTTTTTAAATAAATTATGCCATATGAAATCATTGCGCTTTCATGTAATTGTTGGAGCCTATAATGCATATCGGGAAGAAATAAAAAAACGATATGACGGACAGGATAATATCTATATTTATGAAAATATAAATAATATTAGCGAAATTATGGCAAAGTGTGATGTGGCAATATCGGCAGCTGGAAATACGCTGTATGAATTGTGTGCAGTAGGAACGCCAACTATCTTTTTTTCCTATTCGGACAATCAAAAGTATGATGATATTGGATTTACCCAAAATGATATCATGTTACATGCGGGAAATATTGATGATGGTATGGAAACAATGATAGAAACAATGATAGTGTATATAAATATTCTTGCAGATAGTAGAGAGGCAAGAATAAAAATGTCAAAAAAAATGAGAGACCTTGTAGATGGTCTTGGCGCAGCAAGGATTGTAAGAAGTATACTGGAGGATGAAAAAAATGTTAACGATACATCAGCCTAATTATTGGGCATACCCTGGATTAATAGGTAAAATAATGCGGAGTGATAAATTTTTATTTTTAACAAAGGTTCAGTTTGACAAGAGCTCCTGGCAAAATCGTAATAGGATTCGGGTAAAAGAGGGGTGGAAGTATATTTCAGTTCCGGTTGAAAATAAAGGAAAAGAAGGGCAGTTGATAGCGGATGTTCAAATTAGTAATGTAACCAATTGGAGAAATCAGCATCTGAATGCAATAAAATTTGCATATCAAAAAGCGCCATATTATGATACATATTTTCCGTTTTTAAAAGAATTGTATTCCAGAAAATGGGAGAGTCTGCAGGAATTGGATATATATATTACGAACTTTGTTTTACAGGAATTGGGAAATAAAGCAGAGATTTTGTATGACAGAGATTTTGATTTTCAGGGGGAGAAAAATGAGCTGCTAATAAATATATGCCATGAACTAGGTGAGAAAGAATACATGTCTAACAAGGGAAGCGAAAATTATGTAGATATCGGTAAATTTAATAATAATGGTATCAATCATCTATATATAAATTATGATGGCGCAGAGTATTCACAGGTTTATCCGGGATTTGAAAGTGGATTGTCAGTTTTAGATATGTTACTGAATTGTGGAGCAGAAAAGACAAGAGAAATTGTAATGGATGATAATAATTACACATTCAGTGAGTGGAATAAAAAAATTATTATGGATTAAGGGGAAAACTGGTGGAAAGCAAAAATTTTTCGGAATGGGTTTTTCTTGATATCGTAGAAAAGAATTTAACCGATATTGTAGAAAAAAATCAGGATAAGATAAAGAAAGCAAAAATAGTTTTTTTTGGAATTACAGAGGCTACCAACGTAGGAATTAGTATATTGATGAAAAAGGGAATTTCTGTTTATGCGGTTATTGATAATAATACATCCCGAAAGAAAATGTTAATAGAGGGTGTAACTGCATATAAACCAGAAGAATTACTATGTCCCTATGATGAAAATATTTTAATTTTTATTGGAACACCATATTTTGATGAAATGTCAAAACAGGTTCAGACATTGGGATATGATAAAGAAAATCATATTTTTCGATTTTTTAATCCACAAGAAATGATGAAACGCTATAGTTTATGTGACTTAAAAGAGGTAACTATAGAAGAATCAAAAAGGATCCAGATAGATATTTTGAATTATATACGGGAAATTTGCGAAAAAAATGGTTTAAAATATTATTTGGCATATGGAACGCTTTTGGGAGCGGTGAGACATAAAGGTTTCATACCCTGGGATGATGATATAGATATTTATATGCCGGTAAAGGATATTTATTGTTTGTATGATATATTACGGAATGAAAAAAAATATGAGATGGCAATGCCGGCGAAAAGTGAGGGGTATTTTTATTTTTATCCAAGGATTATAGACAAGAGGACGGTTCTGAATATTGTTGATTTTCCATTATTAATAAAAAGTGGGATAAGCATAGATATTTTCCCGCTGGTTGCGCTTGGAGACAACTTGGATCAGGCACGAGAGAAAATGGACTGTGCTGTTGAGGAACAGAAATATATTAAACATATGATTTCACTGAGAACTTCAACGGAAGAAATCCAGAAAAGATTAGAACAGTTTTGGACGGAAAAGCTTGATGCAGATTATCTGGCAACAAAGTATTGTGGAAATATATTTGGTCCCTATGGTGAACGGGAGATACTGGAAAGTCATATTTTCAAAAATATTGTACCTTTGCAGTTTGAGGATGATAATTTCTATGGTCCGAAGGAATATGATAGTTATTTAAGAGCTATTTATGGAAATTATTTGGAATATCCTCCAGAGGATAAAAGAGTAAGTTCGCATATATGGACAGGTTATTGGATTTAGGGGGGCTGGCATGAAAAAAAATGCAGTGATTTTAGCGGCGGGCAAATCTTCAAATTTTGCCCCATTTACATATGAAAAACCCAAGGGCATCTTTTGTGTAAAGGGTGAGATCTTGATTGAACGCCAGATTAAGCAACTGCTTGAGGCAGGTGTTGAAGAAATCCATGTTGTAGTTGGATACATGAAGGAGAAATTTTTCTATTTAGAAGAAAAATATGGGGTACATTTGATTGTAAATAATACATTTGCAGAGAAAGGAAATCTCTATTCACTTTATGTAGCACGGGAATATCTTGCTAATACATACATCTGTTGTGCGGATCATTATTTTGTGGATAATCCTTTTATAGAGGAGAATCCACTGAATTATTCTTACCGGGCATGTACATTTTATCAGGGAAAATTCCGGGAGTTTGGAGTGGCATATTCGGATGCAATGGTAATAACAGATGTATCGGTTGGCGGAATGGATCAGATGGCGATGGTCGGTCATGCTTATTTTAATGAATCATTTTCTGCTAAGTTTAGAAACTATATGGAGCAGGAAATTGACAGATTCCGTGTGGCAGATATGTTTTGGGAAGAATTTTATGCAAAACATTTAAAAGAACTTTCTTTGTATGTGAAAGAATTTGATAATAGAAGTATTCTGGAATTTGAGGGGATTGAAGATTTAAGACAGTTCGATTCGGAATTTTTACTCAATGTCGATTCTGACATTATATCTAATATATGCTCTGTTTTAAAGTGTAACCCAAATGAGATTAATGAGATTGATGTTATTAATGCAGGTCTCACAAATGTCTCATTTGGCTTTAAGGTAAATGGACAGGGCTATGTGTATAGACATCCGGGAGGAACAGCGGGTAATCTGATTGACAGACAAACAGAGCTTTTTGCACAGAATGCAGCATATGAAATAGGAATCGATAAATCTGTAATATATATGGATATATCTGGATGGAAATTGTCGCATTATGTTCCTAAGGCTGTATATTGTGATTTTGAAGCATCAGAGTCTCAATTAAGTACTGCAATGGAGTATTTGCATAAGCTGCATCTGGTAAAACCAGACCCAGCCGTAAAAATTTTTGACAATGTTGCAGAAGGAAAAAAATTAATGCAGATTGCTTCATTGACAAAAGGAAATCTGTTCCGGGAATTTCAGGAGATTATTGTAAAGGTAGATAAATTGTATGCCGCTATACAGGAGGATGCAAAACGGCTGGGATATGAGCGGGTTTTATGTCATAATGATACCTATGCACCGAATTATTTGTGTAGCGATACGCAAGAGGTGTATCTGATTGATTGGGAATATGCCGGGCTTAATTATGCAGCAAATGATATTGGATGTATTTTATGCAGATATGATTGGTCAGATCAGCAGATAGAGAGATACCTGAAAGCATATATAGGAAGACCGATGAATCAGGATGAGAGAAGATTTTATTATGCGTTTATTCCAATCTCGGCATTTTACTGGTTCTGCTGGGGGCTTTATAAAGGAAGTGTTGGAGACGATGATAGCTTTTTCTTCCTGCCGTCTTATCGGAACTTGATACGATTTATAGATAAAGCAATGGAAAGCTATGGAATAATAGAGGTATAGAGGATACAGACATGATTACGGCGATGATATTGGCAGGAGGAACAGGCTCACGTGTAGGTGCAGGACGTCCGAAGCAGTTTGTAGAGATACTGGGAAAACCGGTGTTGGCATATACGATTGAACTGTATCAGAAAAATCCACAGGTAGATGCCATTGAGATAGTATGTCATGCGGATTGGATTCGCTATCTGGAAACCATAATAGAAAACTACGAGTTATCGAAGGTAAAGTGGATTACGCATGGAGGGGAGACATTTCAAGAATCAGTGATCAATGGAGTGAATTATCTGAAAGATAAGTTAGATGACAATGATATGGTTATGATACACTATGGTGCTGCCCCATTTACAAGTCAACATATTATATCCGATGGTATCAGAGTGTGCAAGGAGCATGGAATATCTGTTTCCTGTACCCCTTGTTTTCAGCTTTTAGGGTCTAATGATGAAAACAGGGAAAGTAAAACATGGATTGACAGAGATAAACAGGTACAGATTTGCTGTCCACAGTCATTCCGATATGGATATTTGCTGGATATTTACCATAGAGCAGAGGAAAAAGGACTGTTGGATGTGATAGAACCGCATACTACAAGCCTGATGTATGCGCTAGGAGATACGATATATCAGTCTTATGGAGATCAGACAAATATAAAAATTACAACAAAAGAGGATCTTGAATTATTTGAAGGATATGCCCTATTAAGACAAAGCAGACAAGAAGAGCAGGGAGGATGATGGACATGATACCATACGGAAGACAGACCATAGAAGAGGACGATATACAGGCGGTTGTCGATGTACTACGTTCCGATTATTTGACGACAGGACCAAAGATTGCAGAATTTGAAAAGATGATGGCAGATTATGTCGGAGCAAAATATGCGGTTGCGATCGCAAATGATACGGCAGCACTTCATGCGGCATGCTATGTAGCAGGGATTGGAGCAGGAGATGAGGTCATCACGACACCGATTACTTTTGCGGCATCTTCGAATTGTGTATTATACTGTGGGGGAACCCCGGTATTTGCTGATATCGACCCGGATACCTACAATATTGATCCGGAGGATATCAGGAGAAAAATAACGGACAGAACAAAAGCGATCATTGCAGTACATCTTGCAGGACAGCCGTGTGATATGGATGCGATTCATGCAATCGCAAAAGAGCATCATCTGATCGTAATAGAGGATGCGGCACATGCGCTGGGGTCAGAATACAAAGGGAAAATGATTGGATCTATGTCAGATATGACAACATTCAGCTTTCATCCGGTTAAACCTATTACAACAGGCGAGGGTGGCATGATCGTTACAAATGATGAGACATTCTACAAAAAATTAGTTTTGTTCCGTAGTCATGGCATTACAAGAGATGAAAGCCAGATGACTTGTAATGAGGGACCATGGTTTTATCAGCAGATAGATCTGGGCTATAACTATCGTATGACAGATATCCAGTGTGCACTTGGATGTTCCCAGATGAAGAAACTGGACTCATTTATTGCACGGAGAAGAGAGCTGGTAGAACGTTATAATAAGGCATTTGCGGATTGTAAAAATATCGTTACACCATATCAGCTTCCAGATACAAAAAGTGGCTGGCACCTGTATATCATTCAGGTAAAGAACAAAGATCGTAAAGCGGTATTTGAAGCACTGCGCGCGGAAGGAATCGGAGTCAATGTGCATTACATACCGGTATATCATCATCCGTATTACAGAGAGCATGGTTATGCAGATGTAAACTGCCCGGTAGCGGAAGAGGTATACTCTCATATTATCAGCTTGCCATTATTCCCGAGACTGACGGATGAGCAGCAGGATGAAGTGATTGAAAAAGTAAGAAAAATAGTAGAAAATGTGTAGTAAAGCAAGATTAATGCCAAAATATGCTAAGCAAAGGGACAGAATGGTACGATATATATACTAGGAATTTATGACTCAAGGAAGAGGTGAACACATGGTAATTAATCACAATATGCCATCGCTGAATCAGCATCGTATTATGAAGACGAATGTGAAAAACACAGAGGATTCGTCCAGAAAATTATCATCAGGCTATCGGATCAATGAGGATGCAGACGATGCCGCAGGGCTCTGCATCTCAGAGACGATGCGTCATCAGGTCAGAGGACTTGACCGTGCATCATCCAATGTGCAGGATGGTATCAGTATGATACAGACAGCAGATGCAGCATTAGAAGAGACACAGCAGATTTTAGACCGTATGGTAGAGCTTGCAACACAGGCAGCAAATGATATTAACACAACAGCAGATCGTACTGCTATTCAGGACGAGGTAGAACAACTGAAAAGCGAAATCGATCATATCGCATATGATACGAATTTCAATCAGCAGTATATGCTGGCAGAGGGTACGCCAAAGGCAAAACCGGGCTTCTTTAAAATTCAGGCAGGTTCACTTGCTGATCAGAGCGTTACCATTAATTTTGTAAATGCAAGCAAAGAAAGCCTTGGTGTGGCAGATGTAGACATGACAAGCTATGAGGGTGCGAGCGAATCCATAGCAAAGATACAGAACGCAATTGAGATTGCAGCGACGTGGAGAGATCAGTTCGGGGCAACGCAGGAGCAGTTAGAGCACGCAACCAAAAATCTTGACAATACAACAGAAAATACGCAGAGAGCAGAGAGTAATATTCGTGATACCAATATGAACGAAGAGATGCTTTCATTTACAACTAACAGGATATTGTTAAATGCATCGCAGAGTTTATTAGCACAGTTTAATACGCAGCCACAGGCAGTGTTGATGTTATTGAAATAGGACAGATACTTAGGACCAGTTAAAAAACTGGTCCTATTCTATATAATAAAACAAAAAGGTTAAGGGATATGTTATGCCAGAGAGCAATATATATGATTTGAATCAGCAATGTCTGTTATGGATTCCACAGATAGTAAATAATTTTAGAAAACAAAGCTTTTTTACAGGCTCATGTATAATGAGAAACTTGATAAGTGCACTTGATGTTTTAACAGAAAAACTGGAAATTTTGCATGAAACAGATTTTATAAGTATTTTACAGGCAATTTTACAGGCACAAGAAAACAGAGATTATATCTTATTGTCAGATATATTAGAATGTGATTTGCTCCCATGTTTGCAAAATATTCAAATAAAAATGCAGGGTGAAGAAACACAAAAGGCACCAGACTATTGGGAGAAAAATATGACAGAGCTGCAAGAACATGCAGAAGATGAATACCAAGAGTTGTATAAGACACTTTCTTCGGCACCAATATCATCATCTGATCGTTATAAACAGATGTTTGCAATTAATGGGCAGCCAACGGTGAAAGTAAAGTGCCAAAACAAAGAGATTTTGATTCACAGTTCTGTAAATCCAGAATATCAGTCACAGGTGTGGGCAGAGGATGTTTTAAAAGAAATTGGGAGAGAATATGTGATATACGGCATGGGACTTGGATACCATATTCAGGCATTACTAAAGGCGGATGATGTTTGTAAAGTAATTGTGTTAGAAAATTCTATAGAATTGCTTACAGAAGCATTTCGAGATTTAGACTGGGTAAACTATATAAAACAGAAAAGGGTACGCATTTTTTATAACTCAAACGCAATAAAGCTTATGGAAAAGTTTAGTGCATGGATAAGTGGCAGAGAATTTTGTATTTATTATCCATCTTTATGTATCACGGAGGAAGAATCTGTAAGGGAACGACTGGAAGATTTTTTTGTATCAGTAAATAGTATGCGAGAACAAGCGCATTTACTAGAGGAAAATTTCTATAAAATAAACAGAATGGAATTACCGGAATGTAGTATATTGAAGTCCTGTTTTAAAAAGCGCACAATTGCAATTGTAGGTGGTGGACCTTCGCTGGATGAGCAGATAGACGATATGAAAAAATATAGAGAACAAATGAAAATCTGGTCTGTAGGTACGGCTGCAAGAAAGCTTATAAATGAAGGAATTATACCAGATTTAATTGTTATTGAAGATGCACAGGAAAATATGTATAAGCAGGTATGCAATTTGCCAACAGAGCATATACCGCTTTTACTGCTTTCTACTGCATCTGCCCAAATACTGGATTACTATAAAGGACAATCGTACGTTGCATATCAGAAAGGCTATGATTTGGCAGAAAAAAGGGCGCAGGAACTGGGGGTGCAAACATATCAGACAGGTGGGTCAGTTACAACCCTTGCATTGGATGTTGCACTGCGTTTTGGAGCCGACAAAATAATTTTGATAGGAGTAGATTTGGCATATACAGATAACCGCTCCCATGCAAGTGGAATGGGCTATGAGATTAAAGAGGGAAAAGAATATCGCATGGTTACCAGTACCGATGGAAGACAAATAAAGACAAGTCGAAATCTGGATATTTATCGAAAATGGATAGAGCATAGAATAGTTGAGGAAAATATTCCTATATTAAATACAGGAAGAGGGGCACAGATAGCAGGAACACAAACGGTAGTCATTCAAGAACTGTATGGTTGTGAAATGTATAAATAGTGTCTGCTGATTAAAAGAAAATTAGCTTAAAACCATTGATTTTACTGTGTTTTCTGCTCAAAGATGGTATAATAAAGTGCACGGTTTTAACAGATCTTAAATCTTTTTTCGTGCAGTTTTCAATAGAAAAATACCATTTACGGAGAGAAAAATAATGTACAAATATACTGATAATACACAAAGCAACTTCTTGGATTTCAATCAGCCAATAGGACTTCACATGAACCCTGAAAACAGATGGGTAAAAATGGCAGATGCTATTCCATGGGGAGTCTTTGAAAAGAAATATTCCCGCCTGTTCAAAGGCAAGAATGGCCGAGTAGCCAAGCCATTACGTCTTGCCCTTGGCTCATTGATCATACAAACGAAATATCAGTATTCTGACAGGGAACTCGTTGAACAACTGACAGAAAATCCGTATTACCAGTATTTCATTGGGCTTCCAGGTTATCAGGAAGAACCGCCAATTGATGCAAGTACCTTAGTCCTGTTCCGCAAACGTTTGAAAATGGACGTTATCATGGAAGCAAATGAATATATGCTGGATGCAGTTAAAGAAAAGGAATCCAGTGACAAAAAGGATGATGATCATAACAATCCACCTTCAGGAGGAGAAGGCAATGGGCAGGATACAAAGCAGGAACAGTTCCCTGAAAATAAAGGAACCCTGATGCTTGATGCCACCTGTGCTCCATCTAATATCCGATATCCATAGGATTTTTCCCTGCTGAATGAAGCAAGGGAAAAACTGGAAACGATTATCATATGCTTCTGCAAAACATATGGATTTTCCAGACCCCGCACGTACCGCAGGATAGTAAGAAAAAATTATCGTGCACTTGCAAAAGCAAAAAAGCGCAGCACTAAGAAGATCAGAGGTAAACGCTTCATAGTCAGTATATAGAATGCTTTATGATTTTTTGAGAAAATAGACTTAACATTTTATACCAGTCCAAAAAGTTTAGCCTAAACTTTTTAGACAGTCAGGAGGGTTAAATTTATGAAATCTCAAACATCACAAGTAGCACGCAGCTGTCGCATTCGTGAATGGGCTGCAATGGTTCAAGAATGCCGGAATCGTCCAAATGGCATGTCCGTAGACGAATGGTGTCGGGCAAATAACATCACCAAGGCGAATTACTATTATCGCCTTGCGCAGGTCAGAAAAGCCTGCCTTGATTCTATTCCAAGTGACTCCGTAGAACATGAAATTATTCCAGTCCCTATGGAACTTATGCATACGGAATCAGTTTCGACAGCAGTTGATTCTAATAGCGCATTAATGGATGAGTCCTTTTTGGATATATCTGCCAACGGCATGACCATTCGTGTTACGGAGCAGACATCAGGTTTTCTTCTAAAGAAAGTTCTTGGGGTGCTTGCCCATGTTGAATGATGCAACTTGTTTTAAACGAGTGTATATCGTTTGCGGATACACTGATTTGAGATCCGGAATAGATACCCTGGCTTCCATCGTGGATGCTAAGACGGATAACTGTCCTTATGTACCAGATACTTTGTATCTGTTTTGTGGACGAAAATCCGACAGGATCAAAGGCCTGGTCTGGGAGAAAGATGGATTTCTTCTTTTATACAAACGTCTGGAACAGGGTAAGTTCGTATGGCCCAGGAATGAATCTGAGGTACAGGCAATCACCAGCCAGCAGTTTCGTTGGCTCATGGAAGGATTGACGATCACCCCTAAGAAGACCGTTCAAGAGGTCGATCCACCCACTCATATGGCATGATGATTGTGCAATACGTAGAATTTTTAACGGTGATTTTGTCATTGTAAACAGTGCATCATTTATCATCTGCAAGGCCATTATTCTGCATTGTAAGCGCATTATGCAGGTTTTGTGCAATTATAATTTATACCCACCATTTCAAAAGGGGCATATTTGCAGCGCCTGAAAACGTAGAATTGAAAGCTTGTATGTATAGGCAATATGCCGAACTTTGAAATGAGTGATACTCGCTATTTCCGTCTATTTCCGCTATAATTAACCTTAGTAGAAAAGAGGTTTTTTATGGCGATGGAATATACAGAAGAACAACTGAATAACTTTGATAAGGCTACGATTGTTTAACTGTTTCTTGTCCAGCAATCACAGCTTCAGGATATTGACCGGAAGCTTCAGCTGCTATTGGAACAGGTAGCTGTATTGAACAACAACCGTTTTGGTAAATCTTCCGAGAAACTGGATACTGAGAATCAGATCTGTTTCATGGAAGTAGATGGCAACATCGTTTTCTTCAACGAAGCAGAAGCAGTTGCTTCGCTCGATGAATACGTTGATGAAGATGAAACCAGGCCAAGAGGCAGGAAAACCAAAGGCAGACGGGAAAAAGATATCCAGGGGGCTCCCTGTAAATCCGGTGGAACACAAGATGTCCGAAGAAGAACTCATTGCCGAGTTTGGTGAAGATGGCTGGTATGAACTTGAAGACGAAATCTACAGACGTTATAGTTTTACACCTATGAAGGTTGAAATAGAAGAACATCATGTAGGTGTCTACAAATCCAAGAAGGATAATCACTTCAAAAAAGCGGATCATCCGGCATACCTGTTAAGAAACAGCCTGGTATCACCTTCGCTTCTTGCCGGCGTATGGAATGCCAAGTATGTAAATGCAACACCTCTCTATCGTCAGGAACAGGAGTTCCAGAGAATGGGGCTTAACATTGATCGGGCAGACATGGCACACTGGACGATCTTGTGTGCTGAGAGATATCTCTCAATCTTTTATGATTATCTGCATCAGAAGCTTTATGACTATCATGTGCTTCAGGCAGATGAAACTCCGATCCTGGTATCAAAAGAAAACCGGACTGATGGGAACAAGCATTACATGTGGGTGTACCGTACCGGTAAGATGTATGAGGACAGACAGATCGTACTGTACGATTACCAGCCTTCGCGTAATGCAAGCCATCCAAGAGATTTCCTTAAGAAGTTCAAGGGAGTCTGTGTAACAGATGGCTATCAAGTCTATCATACCATCGAAAAGGAACGTGAAGACCTGAAGATTGCCGGCTGCTGGGCACACGCAAGACGCCGCTTTGACGAATCCGTGAAAGCATTGCCAAAGGATAAGAAAAAATCTTCGCTGGCTTATCTGGCACTGAAGCAGATCCAGGCAATATACCGCGAGGAAAATAATCTTGCAGATGAATCTGCAGAGGAACGTCTGAGTCATCGTCAGCTGACAGTAAAACCGCTGGTTGATGCTTACTGACTTTGCGTGGGTAAAACAGAATCTGCATTGCGTCCCAGCCAAAAGTAAAACTGCCAATGGTCTTACCTACTCCTTGAATCAGGAAAAGTATCTTAGAACCTTTCTGGAAGATGGAGCAGTGCCAATGGATAACAACGCCGCAGAACAGTCCATTCGTCCTTTCTGTGTTGGAAAGAAAAACTGGGTCATGATTGATACCGTTGCAGGAGCCGAAGCAAATGCGATGATTTACAGCATTGCTGAAACTGCTAAGGCGAATAACCTCAAGCCTTATAATTATTTCAAATATCTTCTGGAAGAAATCCCTAGGCACATGGATGAACATGGTGTGGATTTCTGTAAAGATCTGCTTCCCTGGTCAGATACGCTGCCAGTGGAATGCAGAAAGCAACTTGAATGATATGCCGCTCTTCGGAGCGGTTGCTTATGTGGGTGTACCCACTATGGAGCGTTTACGAACAAAATAATATTTTAAAGACGCAATTAGAAGTTATAGATAAAAAAGATGGGCATATCAGATGTTAGATGATCTGGTATGCTTTTTTTATAATAGGGAGTGCCTCACAGCCGCTCCCAATACTCCTTAAACTTCACCTCCGTCATACCTTCCCCGATCATCCGATACAGCTCCATCTGCTTTGGAATCAGAGCGCTGTAAATGGACTGTGCATAATCCGGCACCTCCGCAAGAATCGTTTTTTCTAATTCTTTGTAGAAAGAATAGGAGGGTTTAAAATCCCGGAGTTTTGCAAAATACAGTGTCTCGTACAGATAGGTATGGAGAAAATATAGTTTGATTTCATCATAGTATTCTTTGAAAAATGGAGTTTTTTTCATGAAATTCCAGACAGCAAGCTGGACGTCGGCATGCATTTTTAGGGTTTCTTCCTGTCTCATATCATTTCGCATGGTTCCAGAATCATTTTGTCTGTAATAATAGTAGGCATCGTTTAAGATTACGATTTTATTTGCAAAATATAAAAGCGGGTATACAAAAAGTGGCTCCTCATAAATGACATGTTCTGCGTAGGCTGTATGAGCCTCTTTCAGCAGAGTGTGGCTGTAAAGTTTATTCCAGCAGCCATAGGTAACTTCTTCTGAGATTAGAAATTTTTTTCGGTCACTGACAGAAGAAATTTCAATTACTTCCGGTGTAATGTTCCGACCGGAGTCCACGGCACCCAGACGGTCTGTATAATAAAAATATTCAAACTGGATGATAGCAGCATCCGATTCTTTGGCTTTTTCATAAGTTTCCAACAGAAAATTCTCAGCGACAAAGTCATCAGCGTCAACAAATGCAATATATTCGCCTGTTGCATACTGCAGGGCAACATTTCTTGCACCGCCCTGGCGCATATTTTCCTCAAGTTTTAAGATCATAATGCTTTCCGGATAGGCGCGTTCAAATTCCTGCAGCATGTTCCAGGTAGCACCGCCATCTGTAGATGCGTCGTCTACAAATATCAGTTCAATCTGGTCGATTCCGATTGTCTGCTGTACAAGTGACATAAAACATTTTGGAAGATATTTTGTTGCGTTAAAACATGGGATGATGACACTTACTTTCTTCATAAATCAGATTTTCTCCTAACGAATGTTAACGTGTGGTATAATAAAACTGCCGAGCGAAGCTCGTGTAGATCACGATCATGAAGCAAAGCTTCATGATATAATATACCTCAAAAGGTATACTATTAATTTATCACAATAAAAAAGAACGCACAATATCAGTCTGAAAAGCAGGGAGGTCACAATGTCTGGAAATATAGCGATCGGTATACAGGATTTTTCCACAATCATCCAGGGAAACTATTTTTATATAGATAAAACGCCTTTTATTAAAGAATGGTGGGATTGCGGGGATAGTGCGACTTTGATCACCCGTCCGCGTCGTTTTGGAAAGACACTTACAATGAGTATGGTGGAGCAGTTCTTTTCCATAGACTATGCCGGCAGGTCAGATTTGTTTGAACATCTGGCGATCTGGAAAGAAGAAAAATACCGTGAGCTGCAGGGAACTTATCCTGTCATCAGTCTGTCATTTGCGCGGATTAAAGAGAGAGATTATGAGAAAACAAAACAAAAGATGTGTGAGGTGTTAAGAAACATATATATAAAGTTTTGTTATATTAAAGACAGTGAAAAGCTTACAGATGCCGACAGAGCATATTATGAGCGTATGTTGGAGGAAAATATAAAAGAGACGGATGCGACATCTTCTTTATATCAGTTATCAGATTTCCTGTATAGATATTATGGAAAAAAAGTTATCATTTTGTTAGACGAATATGATACACCCATGCAGGAAGCATTTGTGGATGGTTACTGGGATGAACTTGTCGCATTCACCCGAAGCCTGTTTAATTCGACATTTAAGACGAATCCGGCACTGGAACGTGGAATTATGACGGGAATCACAAGAGTAAGTAAGGAATCCGTTTTTTCAGATTTGAATAATTTAAAGATAGTTACGACTACATCAAATGAATATGCTTCTGTATTTGGTTTTACAGAGAAGGAAGTCTTTGATGCATTGGAACAGTATGGTCTTGAGAAAGAAAAAAAAGAGGTAAAAAGATGGTACGATGGTTTCATTTTTGGGGAACACAAAGATATTTATAATCCATGGTCAATTTTAAATTATCTCGATACACAGTTATACAAAACATTTTGGGCAAATACAAGTGCAAATAGTCTGGTAGGAAAATTGATTCAGGAAGGAAACCGTACAATTAAGGAAAAATTTGAAAAATTATTGTGCGGAGAATACATCTGGTCAGAAATTGAAGAGCAGATTGTATACAATCAATTAAATGGAAATGAAAAAGCAGTTTGGAGTCTTTTGCTGGCGAGTGGATATTTGAAAGTATTATCTTATGAAACGTATCAGGATATTGAGGAGGGGAAGATGCCGAAATACCAGCTTGCGTTGACGAATCTGGAAGTAAAGTTAATGTTTCAGGGTATGGTACATGACTGGTTTGCTCCTGTACAACCAGATTACAATGATTTTGTAAGGGCAATGTTACTTGGTGATGTGGATGCGATGAATGAATACATGAATCGAATTGCTATGCAGACATTTAGTTATTTCGACACCGGAGAGAGGGCATCTGGGGCAGAGCCTGAGCGTTTTTACCATGGTTTTGTATTAGGTCTGCTTGTTGACCTGCGGGATAGATATTACCTTAAATCCAACCGTGAAAGTGGGTTTGGCAGATATGATGTAATGTTAGAACCGAAAAATTCAAAGGAATGCAAAGCAGTTATTTTGGAATTCAAAGTTCGAAATCCACGAAAGGAAAAAAGCATTCAAGAGACAGTTCTGTCTGCCTTAAAGCAGATCTGTGAGAAAAAATACGATGCAGACCTGCTTGATAAAGGAATCAGAAAGGAACAGATATATCATTATGGATTTGCATTTGAAGGCAAAAAAGTTTTGATTGGGACAGACAGGGAGGAGTGAATATGCCCACCAATATAGCGATCGGCACACAGGAGAATCATTACATGTTATCAGTCTGCATCATCACCAAAAATGAAGAACACAATCTGGCACGCTGCCTGAAATCATTCCAGAACACCGGATTTGAACTGGTCGTAGTAGATACCGGATCGACAGATCAGACAAAAAAAATCGCCGCAGAATATACGGAAAATATCTATGATTTCCCATGGTGCGATGATTTTTCGGCAGCAAAGAATTTTGCGGTTTCAAAAGCAGCACATCCGTATGTGATGGTCATTGACAGTGATGAATATTTACAGCAGATTGATCGGGTACAGTTAGAGAAAATGATTGCCGAACATCCAGGTGAGGTTGGCAGGATCCGGAGAATCAATATTATTTCCGGAAAAGATGGAAAGCAGGAAAATAAAGAGTGGATCAACCGCATTTTTGCAAAAGAAAGTTTTCATTACACGGGAAGAATCCATGAGCAGGTAACTGCCTGTGACGAAAAGGAATATCGTACATACGAAGCACCGGTCGTCATCGGCCATACGGGTTATGATCTTCCGAAGAAAGAAAAAAAGGCAAAAGCGCTGCGCAACATAAGACTGTTAGAGCAGGAATTAAAGAATTCAGGATGGGATGCCGAAGCACATGCCACGCAGTTAGATCAGAATATCGCAAAGCAGGATACGGATGCAGAGCAGAAATCTAAAATTACGGATGCAAAAAAAGAGCAGCAGATCCCGTATCTATTGTATCAGCTTGGAAAAAGCTATTACATGGCAGAAGATTATAACGAGGCATGCTTCTGGTTCGCCCATGGGCTCAGTTATGACCTTGAACCAAAGTTAGAATATGTCATCGATATGGTGGAAACCTACGGCTATGCCTTGATCAACAGCGGACGCGCCGGGGAAGCACTTTTCTTTGAAAATATTTATGAAGAATTTGGAAATAGTGCGGATTTTCAGTTCCTGATGGAACTCATTTATATGAACAACGCTATGTTTGATGCAGCAGTTGGAGAATTTTTGAAAGCGGCCAAACACCGGGACTGCAGGATGGCGGGAGTAAATTCCTATGCAGCTTATTATAATGTTGGAGTTATTTATGAATGCCTGGAGAAAATCAGTGAGGCAAAGTATTATTATCAGAAGTGCGGTAATTATGAGCCGGCAAAAAAACGTTTAAAATTGATAAACAGTTAAATTTGTTATAGTCAGCTTATTGGAGAAACAGAGTGAAAAATATAATTTTTCAAATGCAGAATGGAGATTAGAATGGGAATATATTTAAATCCGGGAAATGAAGAATTTCAGAAAGCACTTAATTCCAAGATATATGTGGATAAAACCATGCTGATTTCTGAAATGAATCAGAATCTGAATACCGAACATCAGAATATATGCGTAAGCAGACCTCGCCGTTTTGGAAAATCTATGACTGCAAATATGCTTGTAGCTTATTATAGCAAGGGATGTGATTCGAAAAGCATGTTTGCGGATTATAAGATTGCACAGGATGAAAGTTTTGAGGCAAATCTGAATAAATATAATGTCCTTCATGTCAACATGCTTGACTTTCTTAACCGGGCGCAGTCGGTGGATGCAATGATCCATTATATGCAAAAGAGACTTTTATGGGATATCAGGCGGGAATACGGAGATGTAGACTGTTTTGACCGGGAAGATCTTATTGATGTATTAGAGAACATCTATAGTCAGAAAAAACAGAAATTTATCATCATTATCGACGAGTGGGATTGCATATTTCGAAAGTATCCGGGGGATGATGAAGCACAGAAAAAATATCTGGATTTCTTGTGCCTGTGGATGAAAGATAAGCCATATATTGCGTTGGCTTATATGACGGGAATACTGCCGATTAAAAAGTATGGCGAGCATTCAGCTCTCAATATGTTTGATGAATATTCCATGACCAATCAAAGGGAACTCGCTGAATTTACCGGGTTTACGGAAGAGGAAGTTCAAAGTCTGTGTGTGTCATATGGTATGCCTTATGACAGAATGAAACAGTGGTACGATGGATATGATTTAAAGGGCGTTCAGATCTATAATCCAAGATCAGTAGTCATGTCATTGCTGGGACATGATTTTGACAGTTATTGGACGAAGACGGAAACCTATGAGGCACTAAAAAAATATATCCAGATGGACATGTATCACTTGAAGGCATTAGTCACACAGCTTATATCAGGCAGCTGTATAAGGATTAATCCGGATAAGTTTCAGAACGATATGTCCACATTTGCGAGCGTAGATGATGTATTTACACTTTTAGTGCATTTGGGGTACCTGACCTACGATTTTGAGAACAAGACGGTTTCTATTCCAAACCAGGAGGTGCAGAAAGAGTTTATTAACTGCATAGAGGATGGCGGATGGGAACCGGTTATGGATGCGATTCGCAATTCAAAAGCAGTGCTTCAGGCAACCATAGATGGAAAAGAAGAATATGTTGCGGAAATGATCGAGCAGGTGCATCAGGAAAATATATCCATTTTAAAGTATAATGATGAAAACTCTATGTCATGTGTGCTTTCGCTGGCATATTATGCTGCAAGAAAAGATTATGTGATGTATCGGGAACTCGCCGGGGGAAAGGGATTTGCTGACATTGTGTTTGTCCCGAGAAAATTTAGAGATGTGCCAGCGATCGTGGTGGAATTAAAATGGGATAAATCGTCAGATGCAGCGATTGCACAGATAAAAAAGAAGCAGTACATGCAGAGCCTGAAAGATTATCATGGACAAGTGATCCTGGCTGGAATCAATTACGACAGCACAGATTCCACAAAGGATGATTATAAAAGGCATAGCTGCAGTATAGAAAAAATAAATCTATAAAAAGTACAGGAGACCACCATGCAGACAACCATCATTTACATCACCGGTGTCTACGACACCCTCGACTTATTCACCCAGGAACTGAAAAATGCCTTTGAATCCATGGGATATGCTTCCTTTACCTATGATGCCCGTCTCGAAGAGGTGAGCAAGCAGGCGCTGATCGAATGTATCGGAGATGGTGCAAAAAAAGATCAGAGGTTTTTCTGTGTGACGTTTAATAACCTGGGATATAATCTGTCACTTCCGGCAGGCATGACCGGAACAGGGATGCTTTTGAAGCAGGACATTTTCCAAAGTACAGCAGGATCAAAAAGAGCAGGTTCTGCGGAAGAAGAGCCAAATCTCTGGGAAACTTACAATATTCCATATATCAATATCCTGATGGATCATCCGTTTCACTATGAGAAACCACTGCAGAATGCTCCGGCAACATCTGTTGTGCTGTGCACGGACCGCAACCATGTCCGGTATATCCGCAGATATTTCAAAAATATCCGGTATACGGATTTTCTGCCACATGCCGGGGTGGAACTTGGCAGCAGACATAAACCGCTCGCGGAGCGTGGAATCGATGTTTTATATGCGGGGGCACTTCCAATCTACACAGTAGCGAAGATGATTCCGGATCTCTCATCCATCCCGGAAGTGGACGGAGAGGAGATGGCACAGGCGGTATTGTCAGAGCTGGTGCATCATCCGGACCGCACGACGGAGGATGTGATCGAAGAGTACTTAAAATATAAGCGGGATGACATATCGGAGAAACGTGTTCATGAGATCATTGTACAGATGCGTTTCATTGATTCCTATGCGACATCATTTTTCCGCGAACAGGCAGTCCGCATACTGGTGGAAAACGGAATTCGTGTGACAGCATACGGGACAGGCTGGGATCAGTGTGAATGGAGTGACAATCCGTACCTGGTTTACGGTGGAAAAGTACTTGCACCGGAGATTCTGCCTTTGATGAACGACAGTAAGATCGTCTTAAATACAATGACCTGGTTCAAAGCCGGAGCACATGACCGTATTTTTAACGGAATGCTTGCCGGAGCAGCAGTGGTGACGGACGATTCCACCTATCTGCGCAGAGAATTTACGGATGGAAAAGAACTTGTCATGTTTTCAAGAAATGAGATCCGGACTTTGCCAGACCGTGTATTTGACCTGTTTGGCCACATGCAGTCCACACAAAAGATGGCAGACTGTGGATATCAGGCAGCAAAAGAACATCATACGTGGAAAAGCAGAGCAGCGTGGATCAGGGAAGCCTGGATGTAGAGCGGAGGTTCTCATTCCCTCCCTGCAACAGGTTTTACATACAGATGAAAACGTTATTTTGGCTGACACGGCACAGGAATGGAGATTATTATGCACATATTAATGTATCGCTGGAAAGCTTATAATTACAGAGACATAGAGCAGACTTTTTTATTACTGGGGCATACGGTGGATAATATCGAACAGCATCTTGGCAATTATGATATCGATCCGGAATTTGAAAAAATCATTGAAAACAAACTGCGGGAAACGCACTATGATATGGTATTTACGGTCAATTATTTTGCACTGATTTCGAATGTCTGCCAGAAAATGGGGATAAAATATGTATCCTGGAGCTGTGATAATCCGCTGATCAGCATGTATCATGAGTCTATTTTTCATCCGTGTAATTATATATTTACCTTTGATAAGACAAACTATCTGGAATTCCGGGAGATGGGAGTGGAACATATCTGGTATCTGCCACTTGCTGTGGATACGGACCGGATGGATACGGTAATTGCAAATTCACCGGAAATACAGAAATATAAAGGAGACATTGCGTTTGTCGGAAGTCTTTATGAACGGAACTCTTATGATAAGATAAAAAGCAGGCTGCCGGAATACCTGCGCGGATATTTTGATGCTGTGATCGAGGCACAGTTAAACATTAGCGGTGCCAATATAGTGGAACCTATGCTGACTACGGATATTTTGGAAAAACTGCAGGAATATTTTGAACTGGAAAAATCAGAAGGATCTTTTTCAGACCTTGGACTGATCTTTCAGACGACGGTGCTTGGGTTTAAAATTGCGGAGGTGGAGCGCAGGCGCGCGCTGATCGAGTTGTCGAAGCATTATCATGTCAATGTATACAGTAACAGTGATGTAAGTGATATGCTGCGGATTCAGTACTGTGGTTCGGTTGATTACTGGAGTGAGCTGCCGCAGGTTTTTCGTATGTCAAAGATTAATCTGAATTTTACGATTCCGAATATCAAGAGCGGCATACCACTCAGGGTATGGGATGTGCTTGGGGCAGGAGGCTTTCTGATGACAAATTATCAGGCGGAAATACCATATTATTTTAAAGAGGGGGAAGACCTGGTATGCTTTGACGGAATCAATGATCTTTGTGAAAAAGCAGAATATTATCTGGCACATGAGGAAGAACGTCTGGCAATCGCAGAAAATGGTTATCGAAAAGTAAGGGAGCATCACAATTATATAGAGAGAATAAATACGATGCTGGATATTATAGAAGAAAATGAAAATCAGGAAAATGATATATAGTACATGATCAGTGCGAAAGATGCATAATCTGAAGTTGCATCTGGGATATTGGAATATTAAACGGACACTAAAGAAAATCTGTAAGTGTCCGTTTAGCAATATCTGTCTAACATCATTCCGGAATAAACGGAGGTCAGGTAAGGGCAGGAAAAATTCTTATGACCTGGTTTTTTGTAAGTGATCATCGTTTTGCTTGCATAATTTAACGGGTCAACAGAGACGGTTCCGGCGGTCGTTCCGAGATCGTTTTTAAACTTATTTAATGTTGCAAAGCATTCTTTTGCATCCGCGGAAGTAACTGCATCCGTCAGAAGATGTGTATCGACCTTGATGGCACCGTCATCTGAAAGTTTTAATCCATACGACTCAAATTCATTGTAATAAGGTTTTACCACCTGTGTAAAATCGCGCCGCAGTTTATCTGCTTCCTGTGTGCTGTCATAGCGATAGCTTAACTGGATCAGATTGTTGTATACATTTACCAGAGACTGGACATTGTCTACAATGGAGTCAGCTGTTGTTTTAAAGCCGATCTGTACAGGGTTTGCCTGGGAGCTTGGTTTATTCAGTGTCAGTTCAAAAGCATTGTTGACAGTAAAAGTATTTGACAGAGATGCATGCTCCGTACCGTTTAATAAGAAAGAAGAATTACTTGCTGTCTGGGTAACACAATCAATACCGAGTGTCTGCATTGCTTTTTCGGATGCATGATCGGAACTTGGGGTAACTTCAAACAGATAGGACTGACCGTCTGCAAGACCGGTCTGACTTGAAGTTAAACGCAGGGCAATCTTGTTACTGGCATTTTTGGCAAGATCGGCATGAATCCCGACACCTGAAGAATTGACCAGGCGTGCAAGCTTTTCAAGAATATGCTGGTTGTCATCATTTCTGCTTACGGTATACTGAAACTCATATGAACTTAAATCAGTTGATATATCGAATGTGTAAGTACCTGTTTTGAAATCGCATTCATCAGGGTAAAGAAACTTTCCGACATTGATCTGTGGGGCTGCAAGCTGTTTTACCTCCACATCAAAATGCAAAGAATTATCGAGACTCTGATCCTCACCAATGTAGGTAACATTGACAGAAGATTCGTCGGAAGACTTTGCAACTTTTTTGTTGAATACATTTTCAATCCCCTCGTCGTTGTCAGAAAGGGCAGCGATTACATTCTGGATCGAACGGGTATGTTCTTTCAGGTCAATCGCAAATTTTTTCACATCCGTGGAATCTGGAATTTTATACAGAGGAGTATCTTTATTTGTTTTTACAATCTGATTATAGACAGCACGAAGCTGACTCTTCTTATGGGTATCATAACGCGATACCTTCGAAGTGCCATAAGTGCTTAAATAATAATGATAGGCACTGTCAATAGCAGCCAAGAAAACCCCTCCTTTCTTCCATGAAATATATACATTTATCAGGTTATAGGACAGCATCCTTGCCGCCTGGCATGATAAATGTGGGGATTTTAATTATATTTTTAAAGATTCTTTAAAAGTATTTCGGTCTAACTATATAAAAATATTATACCATTTGAGAAAAAAATGTGAAATAGGAAAAAATAATCAAAAAGGTTTAAAAGGGTATAATATACAAAAAAAGATTGACGGAAACAAGTGGATATGATATAGTAGACAGGCGATGGAAGTAGGTCTTTTTTTTATGCCTTTTTTTAAGGACTGTCGCTGATCCTTAAAAAACGTCTCACTACGGAGACCGGGGCAGAAAAAAGCACAAAGAATTTTAATGGAGGTGGAAGTTGTGCGCACAAAAATAACATTGGCATGTACGGAATGCAAAAACCGTAACTACAACATGACAAAAGACAAAAAAGCTCATCCTGACAGGATGGAAACCAAAAAGTATTGCAGATTCTGCAAGACCCATACGTTACACAAAGAAACCAAATAAGACGCGCGTGGCAAAGGAGTGAAAAAATGGGAGAAACCGAGAAGTTAGACAAGGCTCCAAAAGAGAGCTGGTTTACCGGTCTTTCGGCTGAATTCAAAAAGATTATTTGGCCGGAGAAACAATCACTTGTAAGACAGACCACAGCGGTTATTGCTGTATCCGTTGTATTAGGTCTTATCATCGCGCTTTTGGATTTCGCAATTCAGTATGGCGTTGATTTCCTTGTTGGTTTTAATTTTTAATGGAGGCAGAGTGATTTATGGCAGAGGCACACTGGTATGTTGTTCATACCTACTCAGGATATGAGAATAAGGTAAAAGCGAACATTGACAAGACAATTGAAAACAGACATCTGGAAGATCAGATCTTAGAGGTCCGCGTTCCGATGCAGGATGTTGTCGAAATGAAAAATGGCGCAAAAAAATCCGTATCAAAGAAAATGTTTCCGGGATACGTTCTTATCAATATGGTTATGAATGACGACACATGGTATGTTGTCAGAAATACCCGTGGTGTTACCGGATTTGTTGGTCCGGGAAGCAAGCCGGTTCCGCTTACCGATATGGAAATGAAACCTTTGGGAATCAAGAAAGAGAACATTGAAGTTGACTTTACAGAGGGAGACACCGTTGTGGTTACCGGAGGTGTCTGGAAAGACACTATCGGAGTGATCCAGGCGATGAATCACGGAAAGCAGAGTGTGACGATCAATGTTGAATTGTTCGGCCGCGAGACGCCGGTAGAAATAAGTTTCGCAGATGTAAAACTTAACAATTAAAGCACAGACCAGGATCTGTGCGCAGGCATGAGATTATGCCTGAAACATTGGATTAAGGAGGCAATTCCAAATGGCAAAGAAAGTAGAAGGATATATCAAATTGCAGATTCCTGCTGGCAAGGCTACACCTGCTCCTCCAGTTGGACCTGCTCTTGGACAGCATGGCGTTAACATCGTTGAATTTACAAAACAGTTCAACGCAAGAACCGCTGATCAGGGAGATCTTATCATCCCTGTAGTTATTACAGTATACGCAGACAGAAGCTTCAGCTTCGTTACAAAGACACCGCCTGCTCCTGTATTAATCAAGAAAGCCTGCAACATTAAATCTGGTTCTGCAACACCGAACAAGACAAAGGTTGCTACACTTTCCAAAGCAAAATTACAGGAAATCGCAGAATTAAAAATGCCTGACTTAAATGCAGCATCTTTAGAGGCAGCTATGAGCATGATCGCTGGTACTGCAAGAAGTATGGGCGTTACAGTGGAAGAATAGAATTTACAAAAACAGCAAATTCATTGGAAGAATGCAAGAGTGGCATTCTTCTGAGAAATTCTGCAAAAATTAACGATATTTATTAACGATTATGTGGGAGGGCCCTCTCCCGATAATACCACCAGGAGGTTTTTTTAGAATGAAAAGAGGAAAGAAATATCAGGAAGCTGTGAAAAGTTTTGATAAGGCTGCTCAGTACGATGTTGCTGAAGCAATCAGCCTGGTAAAGAAAAACGCAACAGCTAAATTTGATGAGACAATCGAACTTCACATCAGAACAGGTTGTGATGGACGTCATGCAGAGCAGCAGATCCGTGGTGCAGTTGTATTACCACACGGAACTGGTAAATCAGTTAAAGTTTTAGTATTCGCAAAAGGAACCAAGGTTGATGAAGCACAGGCAGCAGGCGCTGATTACGTAGGCGGCGAGGAGCTGATCCCGAAGATTCAGAACGAGGGATGGTTAGACTTCGATGTTGTTGTTGCTACACCGGACATGATGGGCGTTGTTGGACGTCTTGGTCGTGTACTTGGACCGAAAGGTTTAATGCCAAACCCGAAGGCTGGAACAGTAACTATGGATGTTACAAAAGCTGTTAACGACATCAAAGCTGGTAAGATTGAATACAGATTGGACAAAACAAATATTATCCACGTGCCAGTTGGAAAAGCTTCTTTTACAGAAGAACAGTTAAGCGACAACTTCCAGACCCTTATGGGTGCGATCAACAAAGCAAAACCTGCAAGCTTAAAAGGTCAGTATGTTAAGAGTGCAACTCTTGCATCTACAATGGGACCTGGTGTAAGATTAAACGTAGTTAAAATTACACAGTAAAAGCAGAAAATTGTTGACAACCATAATATACAATGTTATAATGCATATCGTTGAGCCGGTTTTCCGGTACTCAGCGATTTGCATATATGCCGAAGACAGCAGGTGCCATATGGCGTAAACGTAAGACGACCTGCCGAGGGGATCTTTATCAAGATTTTTTTGACCGTATCTCTCTGTCTTTGCAGGGAGTTTTTTATTGCAGATTTTAATCTGAATAAAGCGGTTTTATATACCTCAAGTCTTTTATGCAGCAGCAGTGAGAAAATCACTGTGATCCGGCGGATTATCCGTCGGCAAAATAATAAAAGGAGGTGCACGATTCGTGGCAAAAGTAGAACTCAAACAGCCTATCGTACAGGAAATTTCTGAAAACATCAAAGATGCACAGTCAGTCGTAGTAGTTGACTACCGTGGACTTACCGTAGCAGAAGATACTCAGTTACGTAAAGCATTAAGAGAAGCTGGTGTTACTTACAAAGTATACAAAAATACTTTAGTAAGCCGTGCAGTAGAAGGTACTCAGTTCGAAAGCTTAAGAGACGTTCTTGAAGGACCGAATGCTTTCGCTATCTCTACTGAGGATGCAACAGCTCCGGCAAGAGTTTTAGCTAAGTTCGCTAAAACAGCTCCTGCTCTTGAAATCAAAGCAGGTGTTGTTGAGGGTACTTATTATGATGAGGCAGGCATGAAGGCTGTCGCAGCAGTACCATCAAGAGAAGAACTTCTTTCCAAATTACTTGGAAGCTTACAGTCTCCGATTACCAACCTTGCTCGCGTTCTCAATCAGATCGCAGAAAAAGGCGGTGCGGCAGATGCAGCAGTAGAGGCTGCTCCGGCAGAAGAAACAGCAGCTGCAGAAGAACCAGCAGAGACACCGGCAGAGTAATCTATCCGGCGGCTGGATGAAACAGTATATGGGCACGGCAGGAGAGACTGACCGGTGCGACAATAAATTATAATGGAGGAAAATTATAATGGCAAAATTAACAACAGCAGAATTTATCGATGCTATCAAAGAGTTAAGCGTATTAGAGTTAAATGATTTAGTAAAAGCTTGTGAAGAAGAGTTCGGCGTATCTGCAGCAGCAGGCGTTGTAGTTGCAGCAGCAGGTGCTGGCGAGGGCGCAGCAGCAGAAGAGAAGACTGAGTTCGACGTAGAGTTAACAGAAGTTGGCCCGAACAAAGTTAAAGTTATCAAAGTTGTTCGTGAAGCTACAGGCTTAGGCTTAAAAGAAGCGAAAGACGTAGTAGATGGAGCTCCGAAAGTATTAAAAGAAGCAGCTGACAAAGCAACAGCTGAGGATATCAAAGCTAAACTTGAGGCTGAGGGAGCAAAAGTTACATTAAAATAATTGCGGGTGTTTTATACGCAGTGATTGTAACAGGGCGGCTGCCGGATAATTCCGGCAGCCGCTTTTATACTTTATAGGATTCGGGCGTCAAAAGGTGGTTCATAACTTAGTGATTGTCAAATTGCACAAAGCCGAGACTGTTTTTGTGACTTTGGGAGAAAATTAGAAAATCTTAGTATGACTGGCTATTTACAGTAATGTTCTGCCACGGACGGCAGAACAAGGCTTCACGAGCCATGGAAGGCTCGTTGAATGCCGTTTACGTCACTCTGTGAAAAACTGATTCAGGCATACTTAGTTTTTCTTATTTTCGGACAACGGAACAAAACAAGTTCGGTTTTGTGCAATTTGACAGACCCCAAATTGAAAACCACCTTTTGACACCCGAATCTTTATAGGATGATGCAGGGGGAAGATAGTGCATTTAATACCTCTTTCTACGAGGCTGGTTAAAGGCTGTAAGAACGTAATCAGCCACTTATGGAGCACTTGACCAATTTGGCATCAAAAATGCCTGATTGAGGCGGAAAAAGCGTACAAGCGTAAAAGATAGAAGAAAAAACTGGTATGTTGT